>Ga0247722_10000010_pt1 | contig 173718 bp, 140 predicted proteins | sample MSEWelMarce3H_FC_FD_189094 | JGI IMG/M metagenome (GOLD analysis project Ga0247722, IMG submission 189094) | Subsurface sediment microbial communities from gas well in West Virginia, United States - MSEEL Well Study Marcellus 3H_FC | ecosystem: Environmental > Terrestrial > Deep subsurface >...
AACAACAGCACTAGCAGGAGCAGTAGCAGCAGCACCAGTAGAAGATACAAGGTGTGTAGGAGGATCTCAAGATAAATTAATAGTTACACGTAGAACATTATTGGGTCTTTCTCAAAATATTGAAGACGATGCTGTACAACAACATCTGTCTCAAGTGATTGAGGCAAAAATACGTAATTCTCAGGGAGATGATCTTTCCAAATTACAGAGTCTTCATGAAAAACTGACTACAGCGTCTCAACAGACATCTAAAAGAATACCTCATATATCCTCTTCAATACAACAAAGTGCGTCTAGTGCTAGGAATCCTTTTGAGGTTCGTTATCGCGACTCAAACGAGTTGGCAGCGGAAAATGCGGAGAAATATGAAGCAGTATTAGCAAAACACAAACCAAAATCGGAAAAAGAAAAAGATTTGGATCGTGTGAAAAGGAAGTTAGATCAATATCAAGATCAAGAACAAAATAAAAATAAACACCAACGTGATGATGATTATGATTATGATTATGGATGGATATACAATGAAGACCCGGATAAGGGATCTCAATTTCCGGATGAGGGAACTCAACTTCCTCTAGACAGATACGGTGGAAGAAGACCCAGACGACAAAGGCGAAAAACTAAAAGGAACAACAAACAAACAAAACGAAGAAAACAAAAGACAAACAAACGGGTCAATAAAAGGCAAACAAAAAGAATTAAAAAAAGGCGAACAAAAAAGATATAACAAAATATAAATATTAAGTTAATAAATCAGTTAACTTAACATTTCAAGTATTTACATAAATGAGATATTTTCCAAGACAATTTTGCTATCTAAATAAGTGAAATTCAATACAAATAGCAACAGCAATTTCTCATTCCGAAACTCCTTCCGCACTTTATTAAACGCAATCAGTAACTCATATTGTCTGTCACCCGACACGTTAAGTTTACCATCTTCGAGCAGTTGAATAATATCTAAAGCGTTATACGCCTTTTCATATAACTTGGTCACAAATGTTAGTATAGCAGTTTCACTCATATTCCCGTTCATATTTTTCTCTAACTCCGCCTTTAACCAATCAAGTCGCTGCTGCTTTATCTTCTCCATTTTAAACGTTTGATCCAAATTATACTTGTAAAGATTGATTATCTCACCATTATGCTCAGGTTCTGGTATATAGATCTCGCAAAAGCGCGACAAAATAGGTTTCAACAATTTATACTTGTCTTCTACAATAATAAAAAAACGCGTATTGTGACTGAACAACTCAATGCATCGCCTGAGCGCTGATTGTGCATCCATTGTTAGTTTGTCGCCATTTAATAAGATAATACTTTTGAAAATATCGCCGCCATTCGAATTGATATGCGTCTTGGCGAAGAACTTCAATTCGTCGCGAATGAATTTAATGCCCTTGCCATGTGCGCAATTGACATACATGACAAAATCCTTGATCTTTTCCTTATTGTTGTCGTAAATTAGTGTAATAAAATCGTTTACTATCTTACTCTTACCGCTGCCAGAAGGTCCATTAAAAATAATGTTAGGAATACGTTTGTTTTTGTGAAAATAATCCAATTTTTCCTTTATATTTTGATGAATATTTATCATTTGCTTTGTTAGTTATCTATTATTAAAATAGTGTTTTTATATTTAAATAAAGCGTATTATATTTTGTTCAAATACTTGAAGGGAACTTGTTTCGATCTTGAAAAAAGACACCCCGGTGTCCACTAATGTAACTTTCCAAATCGTATCTTACAACAAATGTAGGATAAATTATAGAGAACATTTCTACACAAACATCCATATATCTTTGTTTGGTTACAGATCGCGCAAATGTGAGTAGTTCTTTGGCGCCCTTTTTAGAAATACCAATCGCGTGTAAACCTCTGACATTTCCTCTTATAACGCTTATATCATGATTACAAATTTTGATCGGATGTTTTTGTCTAATTTGTTTACCATAATCGCAAACACCTAAATAAAAGAAACGTGGTGTTAGTGCTTCGTATTTTATAATTTCATCCAATGTAATATTCCCTAAAATATTAATGTCGTCTTCAAAGACATATACCCATTCATCGTCCCCGTTAACAATAAACTGATATATGCCCATCATGCTGATTTTATTTGAAAGGACCTTGTCTTTGTGTGGAATGGCGCGAAATAAATACACTTGGAATCCGACTTTTTCTAGTACACTCTTTGTAAATTGTGTGCGTTCAGATTTTTCATTACACGTCAAAACATAACATTTGCGCAAATACATTTTATATTTAATAATATTACATATAAAAAATAAACACATTTTCCTTGATTTCTTTCACTTTGTTTTACAGTCATTTTGCTTTCAAGTTGCTCCGCTTTACAGTCATTTTGCTTTACGCTACACTCGACAAACTGTGTGTGTAAGGATTGTCCTTGAACGCTTGTAGCAAATCTGGTGCCATTCGGTTGTTATCTTGATATGCGTTCACATATTGCGGTGTATTGGTTGTTCCATAAGTTTGGACAGATGGACCGGATGCAGTCGTTGCACTTGGCGCCCATAACCGGTTATTTTCACGATCAGAATCCAATTTAGACATTGACATATTAATTGAAGAATTAAAATTCTTGGCGTTTCCTTGATTAATTCTTCCAGCAACCAATTTTTCCTTGCTATCGTTATTTGTCTGACGATATACAGAGTCGTATTGTTTGGACCCGTGTCGAGACGCAGCGCCGCCGGCAGGCATCAACTGGTAGCAGTCAGTTGTAGTATCACGTTGATTAGCAATAGTTTGGTGCTCATGAACCTGATAAGCGCCGTTAATCTGGTTTCCAATGTAACCATTGGGTTCATACAATGTAGTCTCCTTAATTGTTGTTCCGGGAGCGTCACCGGCAGTCTGAACATAATTTCCAGACACTTCACCACCAGCGTTTCCGTAAACACGCATATTACAACTGTATTCTTCCTTCTTCGAGGGTTTAAATGCGTCCATTAGAGGAGCAATAACAGCGCCAATTGCACCGGAGAATCCAGAACCAAATGTCTGAGGTTGCTGGTTTACACTTCTATTGTTAGTATAATTTGTGTGACTCTTTAAAAATTCTTCGCCGTCAGTGTGAGGTCCATGACCTCCTGCATTTGAATGAGATACATCAAAACACTCTAATTGAATACGTTTGGTATCCTCGTGTGTTGTTGGCACGTAACCCGCAGTTTTCAAAGTAGAATTGGGTGTTCCATGAACATGCTTAGTCGTCTCATTACGATTAGATGTATGGAATATTTCATCGGCAACCAAACGTGTCGCCTTCTCGGCGCCAGTAGTCGTCAACCAACGATCCTGTGAGTTAACATAAAATCCATCTGGTCTGTATTTTTCTACCTTGCCTTGGATTCCAATGTTTTTAATTAAAGTGGAAGCGGGACCCTGTAGGTTGTCTAAAGAATATTCCAACTTGGGATTTGTCTTAACACGCATCTCGTCAACATTGCGATCCAACCAGGCGTTACGGTCTTCCATTCCAGAGTTATATCCACCACTGCCTTCCGAAGTAAAACCCTTTCCTAAACCAGGACCAACATGAACAGACTCGAATGGTTTCACCATGTTGTTCCTTAAACCAGGTGCGACCCGCGACTGCATAAAATCACTCATGTTTGGCGCACCATACGCCCACTGGATGTTGTCTTGTGGTTTGAACAGCGGCGCCTGCTCAATCTTCTTAATTACTTGAGATCCAGTGCCTGCGTAATTATCTAAAATGGTCTCGGCGTTGTTATTATTATAGATTTGACCCTTGGGTTTGCCGCCATTAAACGGCACCATGTTATTATGTCTAAATTGTTCAGTATCCATATAATTTCCAGTTAATGAATAAACCTGCTGAATATTGCTGTCCACTTTGCCACCGGATCGCTGTTTTTGTTCATAGGCGTTCTGATTGAAATACTTATCGGTGGCGACATTTGCATTCGGATATTCCTGAACAGTGTCAACTAGTTCTTTATTGTTCATAATAGGATAGTTTGAGGGAGGCACATTGGTGTTAGGTAAGTAGTTCACCTTGGAACCCATTCCAGTGAAGTTCTCTTGCTTAGCGTTATTGTTATTATTACTGTTTGAAGTGTTGCTGTTATTTGATCCTGAATTTTTATTATTTTTGGAAGATGTTTTTGTTTGATTTGTAATAACATACATTCCTCCTAATGCTAGTAAAGGTATCGCTAATTCCATTATATATTATATATACCTTTTTATAAAAAAGTATTTATAAAAGTATTTATAAAAGTATTTATAAATACTATAACTCTTAAATAACCAATTTTATTTACTGTTTTAATTCTTTTCGATAACTAGTTACGTGGTTATTACTAATATTTGTATTATAATCAGGTTTAACAGATTTTGTTTCAGATATTAGTCCGGGTGAAGCAGCGGGTCCGCCAACATCGCCCATAAAACCTTCCTTTCCTTTGCCTCCTTTGTTCCCTTTGCTTCCTTCTGTTGTCTTAGTTGGCAACTGGGTATATCGTTGATCATTTTGCGGTATGCCACATTCTAGATTGCGTTGAAAGTAATCTTTTTCTAAAATTCTGGTACTAACATTATTTCTAAAGTTCATTTCAGTATGCGCCTGGGGATCAATGGGCAGAATGTAAGCGTGATTTTGAGGCAGATCACGAGCAGTCCATGCAGGCATAATTGCCCTGGATTCTTCTGTCGTCAAGTTTTCACAAACCGGATACACAATCGGTTCTGATCCCTTGACATATTTTGAATTAGGCGCTAGACAATCTCTGTTCAAAGGTCTATCTATTCCTAAAAGAGAACTTTGGATGTCGATCGATTTTGTCCACAAATTGCCGCCCCATTTTTGCGGAATGATCTGTGGGTCCAACATGTAACACGGTTTGTCGCCATTACCGGGCACATCTAAAACCCATCGTCCTTGATCTGTTTGTTGTTGTAATTGTTTTGCAACCCTCGCCGGATCATCATGAAATCTTGTAAATGCCATTATTATTATATATATATACTTTTTTTATTTCATTAATTCTGCTTCGCTTAAGAAAAGTATATCAAAACTCAAAGGCAACACTCAAATATTCTCAAGTATACATCAGGATATATTGAAAATTTTAAGTGTATGGGTTCCAACCAGTTCCAATCTGCGAAACGATAAAATATTCCACACCGTTCCAGTTGAGAAGAAGGGTGTATCCATCAACGGGAGTGGTATTAGAAATACCTCCAGTGTATGTTACTCCACCGCTTTTAATAGTCCGCCCTGATTGAAGGACAAAGGTATTAGCAGTAGAACCGAGAAACGCCCATTGCGTTCCAACACCTTGCCGATTGAACCAGGTAACTCCTGTTTCTTTGAACCTGAATACCCACGGAGTCCAAGGAATGGTCGCATACAGACTCCCATTCTGGATATATTGACTGTTTGATGCGGTCACGACCTCTGTATAACCAGAAGAGAAGTTGTAGTATAAACTCGTCACTTTTGCGTTGAAAGCACCAGCACCGACAACGGCAGGAGTCATCGTTGCGTAAGGGCATTCTGCTAGGTAATTTACACCACTACCGTATGTATTGTTTCCTAATGCGACAAAGAAGTTCGACCCGTTATTATCAATACAATCCCAACAATTATCAATAGGGTTTGTAAGGACTCCATTACCACCATCAAACAAAGTCACCGACCCTATACTATTACCTGAAACGCTAAAAGAGAGGCAATAGGGACTGTAATTACTTCCGCTTCCGCTTGTCAAAGTGGTGAATCCTCCAGTAACACAAATATAACTTGCACCCGAGAGAAAATCTATATTCCACACTGCCCCGTTAAAACCGTCAATGTCATTGCCGTTGGGAGGATAGATTATATTATGGACTTGGTCGTAAAATCCAATATATCTAAGTTGAATACTATTATTAAAGGTGTATGTAAAATCACCTGCGAAATAAATATATCCACTATTGTTCCCTGTAATTGCGTAGCATTGACTGTTGAACCCAGGGTCTGTAGCACCAACCCACGACAGTTTCGTGACTGTTGGTGTTGTTGTTGTTGGTGCCTGGACGTAGCAAACATTATGTAAATCGGAAACAGGGGGGACAGGGGGATCAGGGGGATCAGGTTGGGCGAAAACTTGACTATCAAATAGTCCTCCAATGTATAGGCGGTTGAGGTAGGAATCGTAGTGAAGAGCGGAAATGCTCTGTCCAGAAGCACCTGTAAATGTGGCATACAACGCCCAATTATTCACCCCTGAGTCATATACATATACTTCACCATTATCTAACCCCAACCACTGGTATGAAGCAGAAACGGTAGAGCAACGAATAGTAGCATTCGTAATGTATGGAACTTGCTGGGTGAGTGTATCAATAGTGGGAACTGGTTTTGCTTTTAATAAAACTTGGTGGTTATTTCCGTAAGCAGTAATTTGAACTGGATTATTGCTGGATGCCTCAATCGTCCCCTGCGGTAAAAAGGGGAGTGCTTGAAAGTCGGTTATTGTAGTCACGCCGAGGATAGGGTGAGTGGTCATATTAAGAAAAGGTGCGGACATATCAAGACTGCCCGCACTCCCATTAGCGGTCAGATAATTCGTCACTACTCCCGATTGATTTACCGCAATAGTGTATTGTCCGCTGTTGCTGGTGGGTGTATCTATTCTTACCCTTGCTTGCTCGGTCTTTGTTCCTGTTCCATTTTTTGCGAAATAACTATCTTGGATAGAAGAAGTGGAGAACGAGGCGGTTCTCTGATTGTATTTTTCGGTGTATAAAATGACCGAAGATAGATTGGTTTGGTTAAGGGTTAATAAGGACCCTAACGTTCCTGTTCCGAGGGAATTATTAATGGTTAGATTTCCAGTTCCAACGGGTCCGTTACTAATTAATATTTTCTCTGACCTCAAAGCATTTTGATTTACACTATCTACCCATAAAGGATTTGTAAATCCGATTGGACCGCTTGTTTGTGGTGTTAATGCTAAATAAGTTGGATCAATTCCACCAGTCACTAATAAATTGCCATAAATAAGCACGTCTCCTGTGTAACCTGTACCAGTGTATCCGCCCGTTATTCCTAGACCATTCATTGGTATCCATGGACTACCACCGGTGGCGCCTGTGGCACCAGTTGATCCTGTGGATCCAGTTGCGCCAGTTGCACCGGTTGATCCAGTTGCACCAGTTGATCCAGTTGCACCAGTACTACCAGTTGCACCAGTACTACCAGTTGCACCAGTAACACCATATCCAGTTGCACCTGTGGAACCAGTTGCACCTGTGGAACCAGTTGCGCCTGTTGATCCTGTTGCACCAGTAACACCGTATCCTGTTGATCCTGTGGCACCTGTTGATCCTGTTGCACCTGTTGATCCTGTTGCACCTGTAACACCTTGCTCACCTCCACTAGGTCCAGTAGGTCCTTGAGGTCCAGGTGGTCCAGCAGGTCCAGAATTGCCTTTACAACCAGTCGGTCCTCGAGGTCCGGTAGCGCCAGTATATCCAGTCACACCCGCAGGACCAATCGGACCACCGGGACCTTGATTACCATTAGATCCCTGAGGACCTACTAAATTTTTTTCACAACAACGTCTAGCGCCTAAATAAGTTGTATAACTTGACATTATAATATACCTTTAGAAAAGGTTTTTAAAAGCAAATCGAAAGGCAAAGCAAAAGAATCCCAAATATTTAATTATGGTGGTAACAAGGTTAATGAAACAGAAAAATAACCATCAACAACTTTTAGTCCTCCTCCTTGCCATAATTCAATATCAAATGATGTATTGGAAGTTCCAGTTAAATCAAGTACATCATTTCCACTACCACAAGTAATACCAGAACCAACACTAGAGTTCAAGTAAAAATATTGAGTGTTATTAAATACAATAGGGTAGTATGTTGTCGCCGCATAATTATCATGAAACGCTAAATAAAAATTGCTATTAGGAATATGTTTGTTTTCTTGAATTGACCATGATACCGCCCATTTTTTTTGAGGAGGTAAAGTAATATTAACGGTATTATCGATGATGTTAATACTTGCCGGAATAGTTATACCACTTAAAATACCTGTCCAATTAAAAATAGTTCCAACACCGGCAGGTCCAGTGGGTCCGGTGGGTCCGCCAGCAGGTCCAGTGGGTCCAGTCGGTCCAGTCGGTCCGACACAACATGGTCCAGTCGGTCCAGTCGGTCCAGTAGGTCCCGTTGCGCCTTGAACACCTTGCGGACCAATCGGACCTGTATTGCCAACAGGTCCTTGATCTCCCGGAGTTCCCTTTGCTTTAATATTGCAGCATCTGTTTCTAGAATAATAGTTTACATAGCCAAGCATTGTATAAATTATATATTATAAATAGTTTATAAAATTGAAAAAATAAATTAAATGATTTGCGTAAATGTGATATTAAATGTTAATGAACCAATTGGAATCGTGTTAGAAGATGTTGTTGTCTGTCTAAGTTGAAGTGTAAAATCACTTTCAGTTGATAGAGTTAGATCCAAAAAATCATTTGCTGAACCATACATGTTAGTACCTCCATTTCCATATAAAAAATATGGATGATTACTTTTAAAAGTGTATGGTTCATGATAAGCGCCGGGGTTATAATATTCATCGAATCGAATATAAAATTGATTACTGGGATCTGACCAATTTTCTACAATATCCCAACTGATCGCCCATTTTTGCTCACTTAAAGGCAACGTTATAGGTGTAGTTCCTAAAGTAACAAATCCACTCGCGTTATTGTATGTGCCGCCAGCAGTTGTTGAAAAATAGTAATTATGATTAATAATATAAGGTCCGGGTGTTCCAGAAGGTCCAGTAGCGCCAGTTAATCCACCAACAGGTCCTTGAGGACCCCTAGGACCTCGATAGCAAGGACCCGTGGCGCCAGTTGGTCCCATAGGTCCATCAGGTCCAGGAATACCAATAGGACCAATAAGTCCATCCTTTCCATGGTCTCCAGTTGCGCCTTTTGGTGGATTTGGTATATCACAGCAGCGATTTTTTCCTAAATTTGTATTCATTTATAATAATATATCAATATAATTTATATATTATTTTGTATTTTGTAGTGTTTTTCTGATATTTGTTAATTACGTAGAAGGAAGAGGCGCCAAACATAAACGTATCGAACCAAGACTTGCAACATCGTACTTCACAACAAGTGGCAAATCGTTTTCCAAATACACCTCAATCTGGGAACATAAATTAGTACACTTGATAAAGTAACCAAGATTTTTCAAAGAAAACTCACCCTGAATGATCTTCGACGAATCCTGCTTCAAAATGAAACCCATTGCGCCATCAGATTCTGCGCGGTGAATCTCTGCCGAAGCAAACTGCCCCTGGCACTTGAATATGAGTTCATTGCCAACCGACTTGATCTCCAACTTGTCCGAAATACATGACAAATCACGAATAATCTTTTGAAAATCAGCGGACGGCAAGTTGATAATTGAGGAGAACTTCACATCAGGATACTCGAGTTCCTCTTGATCCGGTTCAATCAATTTCAGTTTCTGGGTCTTGCATTGCTTAATGTCGCCGTTCTCAAATTTCAACGCCAAATGAGAAACAATGCCGTCATAATAGTCGGCGTTTTCAATGTAAATAGTCAAAGTATCATCATTGTCAATGGAGTTAATCAACTTGAACAAGTGAAACATATTGACACCAATAATAATCTTCTCTTTCTTGCACTCATATGATTCAAAATTCTGCGCCGCCAAATACAAATGCGCTAAAATAGTATGCGACTTGTCCATGTTGATAATACGAATACCATCGGGTTGAAACGAAATGTTTGTTTCTAAAAGAATGTCTTTCAAGGCAGTCATGAGTGTTCTAAAAGGAGCAATTTGAACAGTCTTAATAGTCAATACATTACCGTCATTTGTAGACGACGGATTAGAGATAGAAGTTTTATTAGTGAATTGCGCCATTTTGTATAATATAAGTAATTTTGAACGCAAATCTTTAAATAGTTATTTACGCTAAAAATTAATAAATTATGTAATTTGTTTTATTTGTTTAAAATATAAAAATAAAATATTAGTAAATTATATAATGAAAATTTTATATGGAATAAAAGATTCGAGCATTGACGTAACTGATATTTGTTATTCTAAATTGGTCAATAATAATATAATTACAATTCCTTCGGGAGATTTTAATAGAGCAGCGTTATTTACAGACCCATGTTTTGGACATCATAAATTAATATTTATTAATAATAATGATAACAATTTTGTAGAATATGATAGTTCAGTAGAAATTATCATTAATTTAATTGATAATACAGTTACAATGAATAATATAGATATGGAGGTGTCTATGATTCATTCAAAATTGCAAATTAAATATGGTAGTTTTAGAGACGAATTGCCAGAACAAAAAATGGCAATTCGATATTTAACTGGAAACGAAAAGGTTTTAGAAATAGGTGGTAATGTAGGAAGAAATTCGTTAGTTATTGCTCATATTTTGAGAGAAAACCAAAATAACAATTTTGTTACACTTGAATCAGATCCTGATATTGCGAATCAATTGATTGAAAATAGAAACCTAAATAAATTCACATTCCATGTTGAAAAGTCGGCGTTGTCAAAAAGGAAGTTAATTCAAAAAGGTTGGGACACTATGGAATCTGATGTAGTACTAGATGGTTACAAAAATATAAGTATCATTTCACTAGAAGAATTATATTCAAAATATAACATACAGTTTGATACTCTTGTTTTAGATTGCGAAGGAGCGTTTTACTATATTTTAATGGATATGCCAGAAATATTAAATAATGTGAACTTGATCATTATGGAGAATGATTATTATGATATATCTAAAAAGAATTATATTGACGAAATTTTAAAGAATAACAATTTTTACGTAGATTATGTTGAAGCAGGTGGTTGGGGACCATGTTACAACAATTTCTTTGAAGTTTGGAAGAAGAAGTAAAATGGTAATAATAATAAGTAATATCTTATTATTATTTTATATAGTATCAAAAAACATATTTTCGCCGCCCCGAATAGTATGTTCTATTTTAAACTCATTACAAGTTAAAACATTCAATGGATTTAATACTTTAATTCGATTACAATAAACACTTTCAACATGTCCATGAAATCCGCCATCAAAATTACACAAGTTCTTGCTAAATATAAATGAAAATAGATCAACATGCGACCCAACTAATTCGCATCTTTCATCACAATTTTGTCTTAACGCCATAATTCGACCACTGCTATTATAAAACCCGCGTTCTTTACTTCTATCTTTAATACAATTTTCAATAAGAAATGGTTCTAAATCAGGTATAAAATATCTACCAGTTATTTTAATAACAAAGTCAGTTGTTGGTTTGAATTTGGAATGATTATATGCATAATTGATTGAATATAATTCACTGGATCCTTTTGAGTTGTTTTGAAATAATAGTAACAATTCAGGCATTTCACTTTCATTGTATGAAATAATTTCAAAGCGGTCTTGATATAATAGTAATTCAGTAGACAACTCAGGGTACGTATATCCAGAATTCTCAATTAGGCAAATTTTAAATGTCGTCCTCTCTAACCATTGCTTGATTGCCTTTAAATAGCAATCACGGCGCTCATTTGGATCCCCCTGGTGTATAAACCATTTATTATAATTAACATGAACCGTGGTTGTTAGTATGATTAGAATGTTGTCCATTGTATTTATTAAATAATATAAAATAATAATTTGTATTTAATATAAAAACTACTTAATGTTATAATAGTAATAACAATTAATGGAGGAACTAACACCTAAAACGACGCCGGTAGATGTCATTATTGCCGAATTATTTGACAAATATAGTGACAATCCATATATGTTAAATCGATTGCAAACATATATTACCAATTTGCCTACAATTTTAGACTCTGAGAATAAGAAGTATGAAGAGCGATTATCTAGAATCAATGAACTAACAATTGAGCAAGACAATTTTTACAAGGTATTTCTAATGAAGCACCAGTATTTCTACATGCCCTACAATAATATTTATTATGAATATGATGGCAAGTCATATAAGATCATCAAGGATGATGATATACATCACCACTTGTTGTCAACCATTACCGACGAAGGTAAGTTGATGGCGTGGAAGCATAAGACGAAGCAAAATATTATCAGGCAAATAAAAGAGCGAACATTATTCAAATCTGTGCCTGAAACCTATACGATTCAAAATGTGCTGGGATTTTTACAGACCATTTTTGATAACAAGTCAGAAAGCAAGTATTTCCTGACGATTATTGGCGACTGTATTTTGAAGAAGAATGTTGGAGAAAACCCGTTACAATACTTTATTAATGCGAACACCAAGAAACTAGTGCTACTCATTGACTCGATTGCATACATAACAACTGGAAATTCCATCATGGGCAATTTCATTTCCAAGTATCACGACACACATAACCTCTCTTGTTATCGTCTAATCAAGACTAATGACGCCAACATATCGACGGAACTTATCAAAGATATGCTAAATAAGATTGGAATTGATTTGCTTTGTGTTGCGGCGCACTATTCGGATAGGTATAACAATTCCGACAATTTTTTGGTTACTGATTCAGAAGAAACTAACAAACATTATTCATTGTTTTTTGTAAACAATTCGATTGACAAAATTGCTACAGACTTTATCAAGCAGTGTCTTGATTTGTCGACAACAAATACGAATACGAATACATTGTCTTGGAAGAATATGCATTACATTTGGAAGCAATATTTATCATCTGTAAATATTCCCAATATGCTTTACACAAATGGACTCAAAGAGTTGCTAAAGAGTAAGTTGATTTGTAGTGTCAATTCAGAGACATCAACTAACAATGATCCAATATTTCTAAATGTAACCAGTAAATATTTACCATCGGTTAGTAGTTTCTTGACATTTTGGGAGAAGCATATTACCATTTTGGATAACAACGCTAGTTTTGACGATGAATATGAGGTTGATGAGATTTTAACATTATATAAGTCATCCGAGTTCAAAAATGTGACAATTTCAGATAAAGATATTATCAAAATGATTAATCATTATTATGCGCCGCAAGTAGATGTCATTGAAAATAAATATATTACGAATATTTGCTGTAATTTGTGGATTAAACATGAAGATGTTCGGACGCATTTGGAGTCGTTTAAGGCGACACAGAAAATAAATAATAATAGCATTAATAATAGCATTAATAATAGCATTAATAATAGTAACAAGGAGTTAATATCATTTGATGAATTATATAAGAGTTACAAATCGTATAGTGTAGCGCGGCATATTGTAGACAAGCAAGTGTCGCCAATTGTAAGCAAGCAATTCTTTGAGAAGTTTTTGCTTCACGAACTACAACAATATATTCAATTTGATAAATTTGTTAGTTCAGAGTGGTTGAATGAGGAGTAAATTATTAATAATTAGTAGCAATCATTTCAGGATCAGATTGCGGCATGGGTCCCTTAGATCCAGTGCCACCCATCATCCTTCTCTTCTTGCCACCGCTTGCTGCGTTCAGTACTAATTGTTGGGGATTATTAGGACCCCAAGTTGGTTGAGAACCTGTACCACCTCTATGTTTCTTGCGTCTGCCACCAGCCATACCCGCCCTCATTTGAGCGCCAATAGATCCGAGACCAAAGTCAGTAATACCAGCGCCGGCGATGCCATTGCCAGTTAAAGTACTGCTAGATGCGTTATTAACATCCGACAAATTAGCGCCGATGGCGTCAGAACCGTAGATGGCGCCACCTGCCATAGTAGCGATCGTATTAGGTCCTCCAGGTGTGATTCCTTGACCGGCGATGCCATCACCTTGAGCGTTGAGTTCAGCAGGCGACAACGGAGCATAACCAGCGCCGCCTCTGTGTCCTCTCCTCTTAGATCTAGATCCACGCTTCTTGGATCCAACCTTGACAAAACCAAAGTGTCCCTTCTTGGTCTTGTATCCCGCCTTAACAAGGCGATTATCTTTCTTGGCCGAGTGGTGCTTCTTACGAGACACAATACGACCAGCTTTATTCATCATCAATTGGGTCTTAGTAAGTCCACCAGATGTATGCTTAGCAGTTCCATGCCAAACTTGGGCGCGAGATCCAACAGTCATTTTAGTTCCACTCATTATAATTTATAAGAAGAAAAAATAATATTTCTAAATGGTAAATATTATTTTGGAAACGCAATAAATAAAATGGAAACAAATAAAATGGAAACAAATTAAAATTTGTTTCTAAGTGGACGAGGAATACCGCCAGGTTGTCCTTCAATACCGCCCAAATAAGTGACAATTGCTGATACACCAGCGTTACCAAAGGTTGTTCTTCCTCCTAAAGTTCCAGTAATTGCTCGCGAAACCCTCTTCGCCTGCGTTTGTGTTGGATCGTTATATCCAGTTTTAATTTGCGCCACTTTTTCCTGAATACATTGACAATCCTCATAAAAAGTGCAACTTGTATTGAAATCAGTAGTTGAATTAATTGAATTGTTAGTTGAATTAATTGAATTGTTAGTTGAATTATTAATAACTTTTACATACAATATTACTATACCAGATCCACCATTGCCTGAAGATATAATAGGTAGATTTCCATTACTGCCACCGCCACCACCGCCACCGGTATTATTTTCACCATTTATTGGATAAGTAGTGTATATACTATAACCACCGCCACCGCCACCAATACCACCTTTACCACTCTGAAAATAAGGATTATTGTTTTGAACTCCACCTCCTCCTCCCCCACCATACCAGTTACCATCTATTCCTTGTTGTCCATTACCACCATCGGCATCGATGGAATATGAATCTGCTGTTAATCCATTTCCACCTAATGTTGTTAGTGCTCCAGAAGTTAATGAACCACCTCCTCCACCCGCACCTAAACCATATGTAACTGAAAAATATGTCCATAAAAAATAATTACCACCACTGGCACTGGTAATATTATCACCTGGTCCTCCACCACCATTAGTACTGAAATTTGACGCTCCTAACCCACCTCCTCCTGAATACAATGAATTATTTGTAGTTGCTATTACAGAACTATTACTTTGTATTTGAGTATCTTCTCCAATACCATTATTTATAGGATCATTTATAATACCGCCATTTCCAATCGTAATATTCCATGTATTTCCATTATTTGCAATAATACCTAAAGTATTATTTAACACATGACCACCGCCACCACCTGATTGACCACCGCCAAAACTGCTAGGTGCAGCGCCACTTCCGCCACCACCAACTAAAGTATATGTAATAAAACAATCATTCAAAAATTTAATAATGCCATTATTTTTGAATTGAATCATATAAGTGTCATCATTAAATGAATATGTATAACCATTTCCAATAAATGGAATAGAAGGTATTGGTTGTTGTGCCTGTGCCTGTGCCTGTGCCTGTGCCTTATTTTGACATAGACCAATGTTTTTAATTAAATTTGTTAATTTTACACTCGGTTTTCTGCCTGGTGTTAAACGTTGATATGAATATGACATCCTATTAATTATAGATATTAGATATTGGAAAATCTGAACCTTAATTGTTGTTATAAAATAAAATTGAAAATAATTTAAACAATATTTTTGAATTTATAATAGAATATATAAGATGAGTAAAACTTTGAAAAATAATACTAATACTGCTGTGACTAACGTTGCTGTGACTAACGTAGAGTCAGAGGCGCTCGCCAATAAATACCAGCAAAAAACTGATAAGCAACATATCCTAGATAATCCGGATACCTATATTGGATCTGTTGAGAAAGTTGACGCCAACCTGTGGGTTTTAAGCGAAGAGACAAAAAGCGCAGCGACAAAAAGCGAAGCGACAAAAAGTGCAAAAGATGAAATATCAATTGTTGAAAGAAATATATCCTACATTCCTGGTTTGTTCAAGTTGTTTGACGAAGGCGTTGTTAATTGTCGTGATCATGTTATTCGCATGGAAACTGCTGTTAAAGCAGGACAACCAAATTCATTGCCTGTGAGTTATATTGACATTTCTATTCAAGAAGATGGCACAATTATCATGGTAAATGACGGCAATGGCATCGATGTTGCTGAACATCCGGAATACAAGGTTTACATTCCTGAACTCATTTTCGGACATCTCAGAACTTCTACAAACTACAACAAAGATGAAAAGAAGATTGTCGGTGGTAAGAATGGTTTTGGTTTCAAATTGGTTCTGATCTGGTCGACCTATGGACAAGTCGAAACTGTAGATCATGTGCGTGGTCTAAAGTATGTCCAAGAGTTTAAGAACAATTTGGATGAAATTTGTAAACCAACTATTACTAAATGTAAGACAAAACCATATACAAAAATCACGTTTAAACCGGACTACAAGCGCCTTGGAATTGATGGTCTTAGTCCAGATCTGATTGCTCTTTTGAAGAAGCGTGTTTATGATATTTCGGCAGTTACTGATAAAACAATCAAAGTCAAGTATAATTCAGAAGTGATTCCAGTGAAGAATTTCCAGCAATATATTGACTTGTATATTGGTGACAAATCAGAGGCGCCTAGAGCATATGAAGACAGTGGACTTGGTGGTCGCTGGGAATATGCGGTGGCGTTAACACCAAGTAACGAATTTATTCAAGTTTCATTTGTCAATGGTATTCATACGGCAAAAGGTGGAAAACATGTCGAGTACATTCTAGGTCAAATAACCAGAAAATTGTGCGACTTTATTGAGCAGAAGAAGAAAGTCAAAGTCAATCAGAATTCGATCAAAGAGCAACTGATTTTGTTTATAAGATGTGATATTGAGAACCCTGCGTTTGATAGTCAGACCAAAGACTTTATGAATACACCGTCATCCAAGTTTGGATCTAAGTGCGAAGTAAGTGACAAGTTCATTGAAAAGATTGCAAAGATGGGTGTGATGGAAGCTGCTGTACAATTGACTGAAGTTAAAGAGAACAAGGCAGTTAAGAAAACAGATGGCACTAAATCCAGATCAATTAAAGGCATTCCCAAGTTGACTGATGCGAACTGGGCGGGAACTGAAAAATCCAAGGATTGTACATTGATCTTTTGCGAGGGAGATTCTGCTAAAACTGGAGTTATATCTGGACTGTCGCCAGAAGACAGAAATATATTTGGTGTCTATCCTTTGAAAGGCAAAGTGATGAATACTCGAGGTGGAAATAGTAAGGATGTTAACGCAAATAAAGAGATCATTGAAATCAAGAAAATATTGGGTCTAGAAACGGGCAAAGAATATAGTACAATTGAGGATGTAAATAAATCACTCAGATATAGTAGGGTCGTATTCATGACGGATCAGGATCTAGATGGATCGCATATTAAAGGATTGTGTATTAACTTGTTTCAGAATGAATGGTTAAGTTTAGTGCGTATTCCAGGATTTATTGGATTTATGAACACACCTATTTTGAAGGCGAAGAAAGGTCAACAAGAGTTGCGTTTCTACAATGACGGTGAATACAATGCTTGGAAGAACAACGCGGCAACGGATACTAGAGGATGGAATATTAAATATTACAAGGGTTTAGGTACTTCTACCAAGGCCGAGTTTGTTGATTATTTCAAGGAAAAGAAATTCGTTGGTTTTGAATACACAGAAGCAAGTGACAATGCGATTGATATGGTATTCAATAAGAAACGTGCAGATGATCGCAAGGAATGGTTGGAAACCGTTTACAACCGAGAGAGTTATGTAGACACGAGTAAACCCATGATTACATATGAGGAGTTCATTCATAAGGAATTCATTCATTTCTCGAAATATGACAATGACCGCAGTATACCAAATCTGATGGACGGTTTAAAAATCAGTTTGCGAAAGATCTTGTTTTCAGAATTCCAAAGACGTGAGTCGTCTGAAATTAAGGTGGCGCAATTTTCCGGTTATGTTGCGATGAAGTCGTGTTATCATCATGGAGAGGATTCGTTGAATCAGGCAATTGTTGGTATGGCGCAGAATTTTGTGGGTTCAAATAATATTAATTTGCTTGTTCCAGCAGGTCAGTTTGGTTCAAGAATTAAAGGTGGAAAAGATGCGTCGTCTCCCAGATATATATTTACGCGTCTTGAAAAGATTACTAGACGTATCTTTGTCGAACAAGATGATCATGTTTTGAAATATTTGACAGATGACGGAACGCCAGTTGAACCGCAATTTTATGTGCCAATTATTCCGATGGTTCTTGTCAATGGATCTAAGGGAATCGGTACTGGTTTCAGCACTGAAATCATGTGTTACAATCCAAAGGATATTATTGCGTATCTTAAGAACAAACTGCAAGAGAAAGAAACGAGTCAACAAGAATTTACACCATATTATGAAGGGTTCAATGGTACTATTTCAAAAGTTGGTGAGACGCGATTCTTGTTCAAGGGTAAATATGAGAAACTTGGTCAAGACAAGATTCGTGTAACTGAGTTGCCGGTTGGTTTCTGGACAGAAGATTTCAAGGAACTGCTAGAAGAACTAGAGGAAGAAAGAGAAGTTAAAGTGAGTAAGTCAAAGGAAAATGAAAAGAAAAAGATTGCTCCTTATGTAAAGGAATATGCTGACAACAGTAAGGATACCAATGTGGATTTCATTATTACATTTAACAAAGGTATTTTGGAAGAACTAGAATCTTTGGCAGGTGATCATGGATGTAATGGATTGGAAAAACTGTTGAAGTTGTATAATACGAGCAGTACAACTAACATGAATTTATTTGATGAGAAGGACAAGTTGAAGAAATACAACAATGTTTCAGAAATTATTGATGACTTTTATGATGTCAGACTTGAATATTATGGTACGAGAAAGGCGTATCAAATTGATGTTTTAGAAAGAGAATTGATCGTTTTGTCGAACAAGGCAAAATATATTCAGGAAGTTCTAGATTCGACGATCGACTTGCGTAAGAAGAAGAAGGATGAGATTATCCAGATGCTTGAAAGTAAAGGTTATGCAAAGATTGTAAATGACAATAATGTTGTAGATGAAGAGTACAAGTATTTAGTTAGAATGCCGATGGATTCTGTGTCTACGGAGAATGTTGATAAGTTAAATGCGGAACATGATCGAAAGCAACATGAGTTATTAGAAATTAAAGCAACAAGTTGTCAGCAGATGTGGTTAAGAGAATTGGATGCTTTGAACCAGGAATATACCAATTACAGATCAGAGCGAGACATTGCGATTAATGGTCTTAAGGTTGACGAAGTAAAGAGCAAGGCGAAGGTAGTCAAAAAAGTTGGCGGCGGTAAAAAGATTCAATTAGAAATTGTTTAAATTTGACATTTAATTAACTAAAATAAATTATAATAATGCTAGTAATTTGCTAGTATTATTTTTTCTGCTAGTTGCTCTGCTAGTCGCTGCGCTTTAAATGTCGCTTCGCTTTAACTGTCGCTTCGCTTTAACTGTCGCTTCGCTTTAACTGTCGCTTCGCTTTAACTGTCGCTTCGCTTTAACTGTCGCTTCGCTTTAACTGTCGCTTCGCTTTAAAACCAATTGGGCATCTTATGTTCAGTCCTATCATATTGCGTCTCACAAACAGGTTGCGCCAATGGTACAACTAATGTGCTGGCGTCATATAAATACTTAATATATCCTTTAGTCTCACCAAACACTTTGGGTACAGCAAATTCCAAAACCATTTTGTTAAGTTCCTCGATTTGTTTAGAAATTTTAGTTGGTAAATTGGCGGCGTATTGAAGAAAAATGCCTCTCATAATGATCTTTAATGAGTCGCAATCTTGAGGTCCAATTACGTATTGTCCATTAGACTTATGATATACGCCGGCGCGAATACCATTTTGAAGAATCTGAATATTTTCTTTAGAAAAGAATGCTGTAGATAAAGGTGTTTCATCCCATTGTCCTAAAGTTGCGTTCCTAAAAGTTGTACATTGATTCGCTGGTATTTTATCATACATGGCAAATAAATTAGATATGTCGGGAGGATTTAATAAATCGATTCGACCATTACTAGATCCACGATCTGTATTGCAATTTTTTACCATTTTATTATTCATATTATAATACATTCATAAAAAAAATATATAATTATTTATATAATAGAAATGGAAATGAATTTTCAGACAATAATACTAACAATTGCCGTTATTGGTTTAATAATTATGTTAGTTATAATAGGAGTATCGTTGGCTAAATCAACCACTTCAGGAATTGTTTGGCCGCCAGTTATAGGATCTTGTCCAGACTATTGGTTAGATTTAAAGGGGGATGGCGCAGCGTGCCAAAATGTAAAGGATTTAGGAACATGTCCAAACCAGAAAACAATGGATTTTACTGGATACAGTACATGTAATAAATACCAATGGGCAAATGCGTGTAATGTAACTTGGGATGGAATCACCTATGGTGTTAAGAATCCTTGTGATACTAGTACCGAAGAACCTCCTTCTACGTAAATGAACTAACAAAATTTGTTAGTTGTTATATTTTACAAATATCAATGTTAATTAAAAAATATAATATAAAATTTTTGTATTATACTTTTAAGGAGAATTACAATGTTTTCAAGTGTTTGTAAACATGATCCTAGTTATGAAGTAATATTATTAATTAATATCAACAAACTACCTATTGAATTAAAAGATTTTGTTAGTTCATTCATTCCAACAAAGGTAAAAATGTTTCTTAATAAGGACTTGTATTTGGAAAACCATCAATTTATAAAGAATTATATAAACACAATAAAGTTTGAAACCTATATTAGAGACATTATTCGAAAAGATCATGCATTTGTATTTCAAAATTTGTTAGTTCATAACATTGACAAATGGATAAAATGGAGACACTATTTGTTCCGTGATTGCATTTACATGAATTTTCTGATCTTTTTGAATTTCTATTGTATTGATAATAGTTCTTCAAAATGCCGCAAATTAATACAAGAAAAAATAGAAGAACTTGGTTTGAGTAAAAATCAACATAAAAAGAACCTAATAAAATATATACAATAATAACATGGAAACAATTGACGTCAATAATTTGTTGGGCAGAGAAGATGAAGTCAACAAAATGAAAGCTATTCTAAAAGATTTTGAACTTAATAAACACAACTTAACAACAAAAAAAGGTATTTATATTTACGGCGATCCGGGTTCAGGTAAGACAACGTTTGTTACTAATATTTTGAAGGAATTGGATTACGATATTGTCAAATATGACGCTGGTGATATTCGTAATAAATCTATTATTGACGCCATTACTAAGCACAATATGTCGGACAAGAATATTATGAGTTTGTTTCATAAGAAGGTCAAACGTATTGCAATTGTCATGGATGAAATTGACGGCATGAACAATGGTGACAAGGGTGGTATTAATTCGCTTATTAAAATTATCAGACCCAAGAAGACGAAAAAACAGCGGCAAGAAGAGATCACATTGAATCCAATTATTTGTATTGGAAATTACCATATAGACAAGAAAATCAAAGAACTTATGAAGGTGTGTAATGTGATTGAATTGAAACCGCCATCTAGGATTCAAATGAATAATATATTAAATATAATGATTCCAACCATTGATGAAAGCATGCGAACTAACATAATTAACTTTATTCAAGGCGATTTAAGAAAAATGACAACCATTTATGAGTTGTACAAAAACAAACAGGACATATTGAATAACAATATTATACAGAATATTTTTCTAATGAAGTCGTACAATGACGACACACGACAAATCACAAAAAAGTTGATTAATAATCATTACCCAATTGACGATCATCTAACAATTATGAATGAGACTGACAGGACAATTGTAGGTCTTTTGTGGCATGAGAATATTATTGATGTATTAGGCAAATTAGACAAAGATGAGGCAATACCTTTTTATTTGAAGATTCTAGATAATATGTGCTTCGCTGATTACATTGATCGCATCACATTTCAGAAGCAAATCTGGCAATTCAATGAGATGAGTTCTTTAATCAAGACATTTAAGAATAATCGGTTGTATCATGAATTGTTTCAACAAATCAATGCAAAGAAGAAGAACAAACAGAAGTTCAATCCTGCCGAAGTACGATTCACAAAGGTACTAACAAAATACTCGACTGAATACAATAATTCCATATTTATACAGAATTTGTGCCAGCAATTGGGCATGGATAAAAAGGACATGTTCGCCTTTTTTTTAGATATTAAGAATAAATATCCATCAGGAGATAATGAGATCTTGGCGCTATTTGAGAATTATGAAATATCTAAATTAGATATCAATCGCATTTATCGATATTTAGACAAGTACACCAAGGAGGATGCAGAAGACACTGAGGATATTGTAGTATCGGAGGATGAACATGACGCCTAATGCAACCTTTGAAAAGGTTGCGCCAAACAAACTAATAAGTATTTCAATTATGACTTTGTTATAAAATAATTTATACTTTAAAGCATAAATTATTATTTTGAAAATTTACAAAACAAATAGTGGGTTTGACTCTTAGCGCAGCAAAACCTTTTTCAAAGGTGAAAAAAAAGTTGCTTAGGCGATCATTCCTAGTTCCCTCTTAAACTTAACACACTCATGGTGCCAATTACTCTTTGATGATATATCAATTTGTTGGAACAAATGGTTCTCATATTGCTCCGGTGAGTCATAGAATAATGACAACGACTCCTTCATGCCATTCTCACCAGTACAAAGAGCAACCGAATAAAACAGATCTTGCTCTGCGCTACCAACTTTGTAATCATATCTCTCACCAGTTACTGCGTTTCTGATGCGCGTACCAAGACCCCCACTTCCATAAAGATTAACATACACCTTCTTGTAATACTGCTTACCATTATCCATCTTAATAGTGGTGTCTACATCAGTGATGGTTCTCGTAACTCTTTGAAAATACTTGTCATTGCGTTGTAACTGTCTTTTCGCCTCCATTATTCTATCATTGGTGTTTAACGAATTGGCGTCAGCGTTGTCATTATCGTAATACGGCATCTTTTACTTGCTATTATATACTAATAAGAGTAGTTGTCTTTATATTATTTAAATAAAATAATATAATTATAGTATGAATCGGATACTTAACATGATCATTTGCTCTTGTACTGACCAAGTTCTGTAGTTAGATCCTTAATCTTTTTAAGCAATTCATTAATTAAATATACCTTATCAGACAACTGCTTATCATAATGTTTTCTTATTTCGTCTATCTGAAGAGACAAGGTTGGATTTAAATTTGGATTCTGATTTGGATGTGTAAAAATTCGATTCTGCGCCATGAGCATCTTGTTATGATCTTCTAGTCGTCGATTCCGTTCCTCCTCCATTTTTTTAATTTGTTCCAGTAATTTAGGTTTATTTTCCGGTTTACCAGGTTCGTAATTTGTTAACAATGTGTTCATATCTACCATATAAAACTGTTTCAATTCCGGATCCTTGATAAAATCATCAACTGTGTAGCGTGACAACTTCGTTCTAGTCGACTCCATGTTTTCCAACATCTTTTCCTTATTTAATGAATTGTGTTTATGCGAAAAAACCATGATCGACTTCAATGTGTCCAATTGTTTCAACGGAATCGTGTAGTTTTTCAAGAAATGACGCTCTTCTGCTAGCGCATTTTCCTCGTTGTAACTGGTTTCCAATAATAACTCCTTTTTGAAGGCGAATGTTGCCGCGGTTGCGTGAAACTCCTTGTAAGGACCGCATTGATAAACTTTGTTTCTTGAATCGAAATAGAAATGCATCTCACTGCTGCCGGCAACTAGAAATGATGGATTTTCTTGTAGTGTTTCAACAGCGTGCGCCACTCGCTCAGGAGGATAATAATCATCGTCGTCCATATAAATAATGATATCACCTTTACATTTGCGATGCATCAAATTGCGCTTTTTACCAAGAAGCATCTTTTCTTCATAATAAAAGTATTTAACTTGTTTAATATCTTTTACTAAATCTTCAATTGGATCTGTACCATCATCAATAATAATCCATTCTATGCGATCTTTTGGATACGTTTGGTGTTCAAAGCATTTTATCATGAATGGAATGAATGGTCTTCGGTTGAATGTTGGAGTACATATACTAACAAATGGCAGCAAAGTCTCGGATTCAGATCCGGAATCATCTTGATCTATTTCCCCAACATGTAAACTGATATTTACTGCGTTGCTATTATTAGTCGCAGTTTTACTCTTATTCTTGCTCTTCTTTTGTTTATTTTTGTTAGATTTTGGCATATCTTTAATAAATTATATAAGTATTTTTTGTTTAAATTGTAATTGAAAGATAATTACAATGTAAAATTAGTTTTAATTATTAATTAGTTTGTTTGTTAGTTAGTTTCAAGTTTAAACCAATCGAAAGTTGTATTGTTTTTCTTCAGAAACTAGATGGTTGTTAGTACGGTTACTTCTGGATCGTCGTTTACCGCCACCAACCGTTGCTTCACCTCCTGCTGTTGTTGCTGTTGAATCTACTTGGGAGTTATCACCAGTTGCACTAGAAACAACATTAGTATTATCACCTGCTCCTGCCCCAGTTTTAGACGCACTAGAAGCAGTAACACTACTACCCTCAAATAATTTTTTAAACATGACATCATTGACTATTTTATCACCCTTTTCATTTATTAAATCAATAAATCTGGTAATAATTGTATTGTATTTATTATTAGGCGAAACATCACGATTAACTAACAAATCCATAAACACATTATTAACACTATCAAACAGATCAGTATCTAATTGTTTAATATTACTCTCTAGTGGGAACACATCATTAAAATATTTGGCGTTCATTTTAGGATTCGATTTTTTAATACTCAGTTTTTGAAGTAATGTTTTTTCTTGTTCAACATTGGTATTCAACTCTGTTTGACTATCAGCAACGTCATTTATAATTTCAATGATGTTTGGTCTAATAGTGTAGATATATCGTTCCGATTTTCTATATATATTCATCAATTGAATAAATGGAATGCCATTATCATTAGGATTAGGTGTATCTTCTATTTTTAATTCAGATATTCCAGGTGGGTCAGTTAGAGTTTTCAAGGCAGTTACAAATTTTATTTGCGAATCAAGAACCTTCTTCAAATTAAACTCCAATGTATTCAAGTAAATTTCAAGGTATTTATTTTGAGACTTTAATTTTTGTATAGCAACACTGTTTTCGTCATCAACGCTCAAAATAAGACTTTTTCGTCCAAAGTCGCTAGTATTAAAAAACTGTTTTATAAGAGCGTTTAAGTCGCTATTAAATGTGTCAAATCCTGGCAGTTTAGTTAATGTGTCTAAGGCACCTCCCGATTGGTTTGCACCTCCCGATTGGTTTGCACCTCCCGATTGGTTTGGACCGTCCGACATCCTCATCTCACTATAACTTTGTTTTCCCTTTTTACGAAATGGGTTAAAAGATGATCCGGAAGTTGATCCAAGACCTGCAACAGCAGATCCAATTGCTAAACCAGCAGGTGGCGCTAAAATTGTCGCCAAAATTGCTGCCGACGCTACTCCAGTCATCAAAACAGTTTCAATAACACCTAATTGTTCTTCCCTTTGGTTTTTCTGTTTCTCTAGTTGAACTTTCTTGCTGGCAGCAGATTCTTTGGAAAAAGCAGTATTTATTGTTAACACTTGTTTCTCAAGTTCAACCTTTTTCTCTTTTATTTCTGTTATTTGCTTTTCACTAAGTCTTATATCTCCATTTGGCAATGTAACTGTTACTTCTTCTTCTTCTTCTACTGCTTCAGGTGCAGTAGCAATTGGTTGACCTAATTTTTCTTTAATCTTATTCACAAAATCGTAAGACTTTTTAATTACAGTAACGCTATCGCCTTGCTTCCTGTATATTTTAACAGACAACTCGTTAATATTATCTTTTAACTTCTGCATTAACGCCTTTTCCGTTTGACAATCATCTTCGTCATCTTCTTCTAATTCATCTTCACTGTCTTGAGTACCTAATTTGGCGGGATCTACTCGAATCAAAGTATTATCATCACTGCCTTTTTTGGAGACCAAAATATTACAATAAACAATTGCCAATATCACAGCAACAACCACCGCTACAAGATAATTGGGTCCTAAATATGTATTTGCGTTCATAAAAACGTTAATAATTGACAAGACGATTAGATAAGTTCTCTTGTAAGCGAAAATGTCCTTAATAAATGTAAATACACTCTTTAATCCTGAATCGCGTTTCTCACTATCGCCGGCAAAATCCTCCTCTAATTTTAATTTATATTTTGTAGAAAATAATGCTTTATATGGTACATAAAATAGCAAATATATTGGCGAAAAGAACAACATGGAACCAATGAAGTATATAGCTAAACCAATAATTGCAAGCAGTTTTAACAGAAACTTCTTCGTTTTCTCACCGTCAGTAATTTCATCACCGGTTAATTGTTTCTGACCAAACGGAGAAATTGAGGCGAAAAAAGAGTCATCTTTTTTAGGCCAAGGTCCAGGTTCTCCATTTTCCTTTCGAGTGTTGGGTTTCAACCATGATATTCCGTCAGTCAATGAAAAAGCAACTCTTTCAGAGGCAAGTGTTTTAAAATGGTACCAAAGACTTGTACCAAAATTCCACATCATGAAAAATGGTATCAATATAAACCCTGCTAGACCCATTAAAAACATAGTAAGCCACTCAGGCATTACTCCAAAGGCGCCATAAACGTTTTGAAAAAAACTGAAACTAGATGCGACCATCTCATTCATAACATCTGAGCGCCATATTGAAATATTTGATGCTTTCCATTTCTTATTATCTGGATCTGGATTAACCGTTTGATCATATAACGATCTGATGTATCCTCCCTTGAAACTCTTTTCCATTGATTTGGCGTCAAATTTGGCAAATTGCGCATATGTATTTATTGGACTCATACCAACAAGAAATGCCAATCCTTTCAACCCATATTCTCGAACAATATTCATTTTAATATAATCGCCAGCAGTTTTCATATCATCGCCTGTACAGTTATATGGTTTACTTAACGGGTTTGTTGGTAAAACACCTGACTCGGCAACTTTAGTTAAATATAGACCAATTGCGCCTATAATGACAAAAACAATAATAACGCCTGTCAATATACCGAAATTCATGAAAAATTTTACAAAATTAGGATCATCAGTTGTCTCTTTGTTTTTTAGTAAATTATCTATTGCTTCTGTTGACATTATTTATAATAAATATATATTAAATTTATTATCCCATTCCTTAAATATAAATTATTTTCATATTGTATAATGAATTTATCAACAATATCATCATTTTTTAAAGAGAATAAAACCAATATTTTATTAGCGGCGCTATGTATTTTATTTGCATGGTTAATCATGAATTGGTTTCGTTACCTAATTAATAATTATTATATTTTTAACGGGACTAACATTGCGACTATGAAAGGAATAAAAGGAAAGGAAGGTTTTGAACCAAACATATATAATACATCCTCATACGACAATCCCAATACACCATTAACTAGTCACAGTGTTGACTTACCAATTAATACTAATTATACTTGTTCCAATTTTTGTAATCCGTCAACTGCTACATGTTCTAAAACAGGACAGCAATGTGCCGATGATATCGATTGTCAGCAATATGGATGCGAATCATTGCTAAAACCACCAACAAAAAAACAAGTAGATAAGGTAGAAGATGAACCTAGCGCTGACTATGGCGCTGGAATATTGACCTATAATCAGACACCACAATACTCAGTGTTGACAACTGATATGGGTACAAATGCGACAGTTATTAATAAAGATGCCGAACTTGTAAGACCATATCAAGGCATCCCTGTATGGGAAGAGACGTATAATAAGCAGGCGCAAATGGTCAATGACGAATTAGCGTATAAATATTCGGCAGCGCCGGAGGAATATAGAACAGCGCCATTTTATCCCGTATCCACAACAGTTACCGGGGTATTCTATGATATAGGACCAACACCAGCAAATTTCCACAGTGTGTAGTGTAAATAGTTTATTTGAGAAACAATTCTTTAAACGCAGCGTCTCTATTAGGAACATCGTTTCTTTTAAATTCATTATTAATTTCGTTTTCATCAACGTTTTCTAATTTAAACTCTTTAACAGAAGGCCAAAAGTATGAGGTATTTCCTAGTTTTGGAGGAATTCCCATAGCAGTACACAGTTTTGGCCATCCACGTAAACCTTTGGATCCACCATTATAAGTTAAATCAATAGCTAGAAATAGATGCTTCACTGGTAGTGCGTTCCACCTAGGCGCTTCAATCATTTTTTTAACTTCTGCTGCGTGTTTTAAATAATCATAAATCAGTAATTTAAACGATTGCTCATCAGTCAACCCGTTATTTATCCAGTCAGTAACAAATTCTGTATCTGATATTTGCATTTTGTTAGTTTTAATCTCTTCATCTAATATTCTGTGTCCATAAGCAATTGTATTAAATCCTAAATAATCTTGATGTAGATACCATCTACTAACAATAGTATTTCCGGTTGTGGTATCTATAGTCCATTGAACTTTATTTTGTTGTAAATCTAGTGTATAATTATATTTCTGATATTTTGGATCTTGAATATTTGAATGTGCTTTACTGCGTCTATAATAAGGTTCATATACAACATTAATTGTTTGTCCATTAGAGTCAGTTTCTTCAAAAGTTACATTTTGATCCTTAATAATAGTTTCCTTAGTCCGAATTACCTTTCCATTAGTGTCAAATAAAGCAACAAGATAAATTGTGTTACCGTTAGCGTCTTTTTTTGGTACACCCCAGCGCCCCTCTTTAACACTATTTTCCTGAGTTCTTAAAAATAAGAAATATTTATCTAAATCTGCCTTGGGTATTTCTTTAAAAGGTATAACAACTTTTTCCTTAGTTTTCGCTGAATTGTTAATTTGCGCAATAACACAAACTGAATTATAATCAGCGCAGTCATATCTAACAAATGCCTTTGTATGTCTATTAGGTACAATAGCGTACAAATATGAATTTTTTGAACTAACACCAAATTGGTTAGTTACATTATTTTTTACAGTTTCATAAGTTGAATCAAAAATAAGTTCACACAGATCATTCCCGTTAAATATTTCGTAATAATAGTAATTGAAGAAAATAGGAAATAATATTTCCGTATCAAGTTCAATCTCAGTTTGAATAGCGCCGCTATTGATATTACCAATTAAAATATTATTTTGGACTCCCATAAAATATATTTATATTAAATATATATTAATCTAAATATAAATATAAACAAGATGGTTTAGGTCGCATACATAAGACCCACATTGCCACCAACAAAGTAAACAATATTGATCCTCTCTTCAAACAACACTAAATTAAAATTGTAATCATAAATGCGCCATGTAGGTTTATTGACACCAATAATGGCGCCTGTTTGCGGGTCACAAATTGTCAAACTCTGCGCCAATGGATCTAGAGGAGGAATAATGGTTGTGAATTCCAATTCAATTTGTGTAAACCGATTCATATTTATTGCCCCCGATGGTTGTAAATTTGAATTATTAGAATGGATGCTGAAATTGTAGCAATAAAGACCTGGCGGCGCATTACCACTTGTCCTAGTATATTTTTCAATGTAATTATAAACGCCAGCTGGTTGAATGTTTTCACGATAAGATCCGTCCAATAAAATGCCCATCCCGACCAATATTTGCTCTTCATTTTCAGGAGAATAATTAGATGTAATTAGCAAACCAGTCAGGTTGCCATTTACATTTACACCCGGACCAATTGGAGTCGCAACTTGGTTACCATTTGTATCCGTTCTATAAATTATATAATTACCTTCTGCTGAAGCAGGAGTAATATCTAAAGGCATGTAACCATAAGGCCAATTCGTGTAATTCGACCATTCGTTTCTTAAATTGGCGTCACTGCGCTGAAAATAAAACATCCAATTAGAAACCATTCCGATGGAGTCCAATTCCACTTTATTAGGACCCGTCACATTATAAAAACGCTGCTCATGTACCTGTTTAATTAAATATTTTTGCTCTTCCAAAGCAAAGAGACGCTCTTCGTCATTCGATAAGAAACAATACGTACAATTCAAGTGTACATCCGCATTCCACAGTGATCTAGTATCTACGTAAGACGCGAACCCAAGTTCAAGATCGGGTGGCGGATGTAAGAAACGATAGAACTGCATATACCATGCATTAAAATTGGGCGCCACATAAGGAAAATTGAATATATGATCAAACACATCACGAATTTGAAATAGTTGATTAATTGGTCTTAATGTAACAACAATATGTAACTCATTGTATTGAAGTGACGTCAATGGAAACGCCATTTGTGATTTTAATCCAAACCAATTGTTTAGCGGAATATATAAAATACGTCCACGAATGGACGGTTCGGGACCTGCTAAGGCCTCAGTGTAATATGCGTTTGGGTATGAGTTAACACGTGGTCCAGCGTTGGCGGGATCATTAAGTTCTTTTGTGTTGCCCGTCATGATGTCAAATAGTTCTTTCTTATCAGTAGAAAAATCGCGCTGAACAGCAGCCAATAAATAATCACCGGAATATTCTTGAAGTGTATAATTACCACATGTAATACTGATTTTTGAAATCATTTTGGCGCCTAAATTCTCAATCCATTTGAATTCATATGGCGCCCACACTTGACTTTCAGCGCGAGCATCTTGTTGAGGTGGTAGAATCGGACTCCAAATGCTTGGCAAAGCAACCGACAAATAGCAATCCATAAGCAAATCAGCGTATCTAGGTATTTTGAAAGTGAAAGTAGACTCCTCTGATAAACGCAATGTTTTAGAACCTTCAAAGTCTACTCGAAATTTCTGAAGACCAAAATTAGTATACTGCGCATAAGTTGTTTTAAAAAACGTTTTAGAAGGGTTTCCATTTAAAATAACATTTTGTTGTCCAACTGATACAAGATTCATTAGTCCTCCTGGCATTTAATTGTAATTATAATAATAACATATTATTTTTTTAACTAATTATAAACGGCATTTATATAAATTTAATATATTGAATATAATTTAATTATTTATTATTTTATACAATAATATATTATAAAGAATCATGGCATCAACAACACCAAATTATACAGGAGGAATAGACTCAATAAAAGAAAAAGGAGGAGCAGTTGTAAATGAATTGTTAGAAATGAAAGAAAATACAGCAGTCACACTGTTAACATTTTTGACATTTTTTATTATTATATTAGCGTTTTTGTATTATTTCTATTATAGCGGCGCTGGTACTGTCGGTGGTATTGCTATAATATTAATAATAACAATTATGCTCAGCGTAGTTGGTCAGGCAGTTATGGGTAACGCTGGAGTTGTTGCTGGATGTATTATTGGAATTTTAGTGGGTATGACAGTATTTCGTAAAATGGCAAGCAGTAAGGATACGCGAAATTGTAATGTTATGGATAATGTTTATGGAGAAAAAAATACAGCGATATCGTCTTTGAGTTTTAATGGTTCTACTTCAGACGGACAATCGGAATTATTTCCTTTGTGTTATTACTATATTAAATCAGCGTATAATTGTTGCAGTGGAGGCGATTATAGAAACGATTATGTTTCGTTATGTGGATTAAATGACCTACTAAAACAGGGAGTTCGTGGTCTTGATTTTGAAATATACTCAATTGATGATCAACCTGTTGTCGCCACATCCACTGTTGACAAATATTGCGTGAAAGAAACATTTAATTACGTTAAGTTTAGTGATGTAGTAACAACTATTGAAAATAACGCCTTTTCAGAAACTGTTCCAAATCAAAATGATCCAATTATTTTTCATTTAAGAATAAAGAGTGAGAATAAGGCGATGTATAAAAATTTAAGTAAGTTATTTGATGGACTAAACGGCAAAGGATTATTAATGGGTCCTAGTTTTAGTTATGAACAAACTGATGTCGCAAATAATACAAACTTTGGATCTATTAATATTTCTAAAATGTTAGGTAAAATTATTATTATTGTAGACAGAAGTAACCCAACTTGTTTATGTAAAGATTGTTCAGAATCAGAAGATTGTGGAAATTTTTATGAGTATGTAAATATGACAAGTAATTCACCAAATATGCAATTATTAAGATATGATGATATTCAATATACCCAAACACCAGATGAATTAATACTTCAAAATAGCGGAACAATGTCAATTGGTCTTCCAAATAAGGGCGCCAGTCCTGACAATCCCAGCGCTCTTGTTATGCGTGAAATGGGTATCCAAATGATTGCCATGCGATACCAGAAAATTGACGCAAATGTAGAAGAAAATGATCTGTTCTTTAATGAAAAGGGTAAAGCATTTGTGTTGAAACCAGAAGGAATGAGACCACAAGTTGTTACTCTTAAAGATCCTCCAGTACAAGATCCCAAGTTGTTTTACAACGATAGAGTTTTAAAGACAGATTATTATGAACTAAAAGTTTAAAACAATTAAGACAATTACCAAAAGACAATTACCAAAATAATATTTTAACTGTATATATTATAAAATATTATTATGAAAAAAGACAAAGGAATATGTAATCCAACTATGAGTTTTGAAGAATGTGAATTGGCAATTCTTCGTTCTGCAGTTGATAAAGCCGAGGAACGTCAAGGTAGAAAGGACGCTAATTCACCAGATATTAAACGCATAATTACCATTGTGGAGAACTTTATACGCAAGAAAAAACTAATTTGCTATGGCGGTACTGCGATTAATAATATATTGCCTAAACAAGATCAATTTTATAACAAGGATATTGAAATCCCTGACTACGATTTTTACAGTTCAAGTGCACTGAATGACGCCAAAGAATTGTCTGATATTTATGTGAAGGAGGGATTTGTTGAAGTGGAAGCCAAATCAGGGCAGCATTATGGCACATTTAAAGTGTTTGTAAATTTTATTCCTGTCGCCGATATTACTATGTTACCAAAGGAACTTTTCAATGCGATTAAGAAGGAGACAATTAAAATATCAGGGATCTTTTACGCACCTCCCAATTTGCTTCGGATGGGAATGTATTTAGAACTATCGCGTCCCGCTGGCGACGTATCGCGTTGGGAGAAGGTTATGAAGCGCTTAACCCTTCTTAATAAAAATTATCCATTGACGGCAAACCAGTGTGCGCATGTCGACTTCCAACGTAAAATGGCGGATAACCAAAAAGCAGATGAGATCTATGAAAATGTCCAGAAAACTTTAGTAGATCAAGGTGTGGTCTTTTTTGGTGGTTACGCTATATCTATTTACGCAAAATATATGCCTCATCATTTACAGCGAAAATTACAGAAGATTCCCGACTTTGATGTCTTATCCGAGGAACCATTAGTTACTGCTCAAATTTTAAAGGAACGATTAAGTGATATTAATATCAAAAATGTGAAGATTATTAAAAGACCTTCAGTGGGTGAAATTATTGCTCCACATTATGAGATCCGTGTTGGAAATGATACGGTTGTATTTATTTATGAACCACTAGCGTGCCATAGTTATAATATTATCAAAGAGAATGGATACGACGTTAAAGTGGCGACCATTGACACCATGTTGAGTTTTTATTTGGCGTTTTTGTATGCCGATAGACCTTACTATGATAAGGATCGTATATTATGTATGTCCAAATATTTATTTGAAGTGCAGGCGAAGAATCGGTTGGCGCAAAAAGGTGTATTGCGACGTTTCTCAATCAATTGTATGGGTCACCAGGAAACAATTGAAGAAATGCGCGCCGAAAAGGCGGAAAAATTCAAGGAACTGAAAAATAAAAAGGGAACTGCTGAATATGATGCGTGGTTTTTACGTTACAGACCTGCCGACACAAAGAAGGATAAGGAAGACAAAGACAAAGACAAAGACGAAGACGAAGACGAAGAAAGTTCTGCGGAAAGTTCTTCTAGTAAACAAAAGACCAAATCCAAACGGAAGCGGAGAAAGAAGACTAAGAAACGCAAAGGATTCTTTGGTTTTTAAATCCACCTTTCATAACTTCGTGAAAAGGTGGACTAGACATGCTCATTCAATTGTAGTCGTTTTATAAACCGCTCCTTGTTCTGCTCCTCATTCATGTAAATATTAATTATTTCAGCAGGTGAATAAAACTTGTCATTAACTTGTTCTAGTGCGTCAAGATCCATATCTAATTCAAACAAGTGCTTATATATTTCCGAAATTACTCGCCTACTTGCATAAGACAGTTCCAATGTGATGTCAATGCGCCCCGGGCGTTTTAATGCAGTATCCAAATCATTGTAATGATTCGACGATATGATCATAATACGTCCAGGTGTTTCACGAATTCCATCCCATAAATTCAATATATCATCCAATGTAATTGGTTCATCGTCTATTAGTGCCTTGGGACTAGCAGTTGTCAAGATTCCTTTTTTTGATGATTCATCCATTTCAGCAATGGTCTCGAGTAAATCCCCCATATTGACTTTGGAAGTCATTGTCATCTCATCCAAATTCAATTTCCGTCCTAGACCAAGACTGTAATCTTCGCCATTTTTATTCTTATTCTTATTCTTCTTCTTCTCTCTATCCATCACAATATCACCAATACAGTCAATGTCCTCAAACACAATAATCTTTTTGTCAAATGTAATACTGTGTCGTTTATTATCATCGTTGTATCGCTCTTCAAAAAATATATTATCCAATTGTTTTTTAGTCCTAATTAATTTCAAAGATATACATATAATATTTCTTTGAGTATAAGTTGCTAGTGCTTTGATAAATGACGTCTTGCCCGTTCCAGGCGGTCCATGAATACCAATGCCAAGCGAATATGGTATCCCTTTATTGTAATACCATTCTTTGTTTTTCAAAAAGTGATTAATCTTGTCCATTGCGATCAATTTATTGTCAAAAAATAAATTGTCAAATGAACGTGTACTTTCAAACACTACCTCAGACCATCTTTCTGAAGGACTGTCTTCAAATTTTATGTTTGTTAGTGTATATATAAATCGTTTATCTTTGCGTGTTTGCTCCAAAGATGAAACATATTTATTTGTTATATCTTCAACAAATTGTTTAATGGTTTCAACATCATTTTTATAAGAATACAATTGAATAATAATACGTTCAGTCTTTTGTGAATTTGTTCTTTTTACCGATCCGTTTTTTTCATTATCACCCGATGTCTCGCTATCAATATATGTATATGCGTATATATCCAGTTTTTCCGAAATTAGGAACTTATCTTTCTGAGTTACCATATAAATACCCTTGTCTTCTTTAGAATGAATATTATGTGAAATAGTATGTTCTTTTATAGAATAGATTGTTTTATTTTCCTTGATATTGTCTATAATATGAAACCAAATTGCCTTGAAACAGTCACTGAATGAAGTTGTCTGATGTATTTGGTTATCGTAATAACCTGTACAACACGATATTTTACCCTCATATTCAATTACATTTTTTTTTGTAAAATAATGAATAATGTACTCATAGTTGAATACTTTGCCTATTTCTAGATTTTCCAATAGATTATTATTCAACCATTTAAAGAAAAAACTCATAGTGCTGAGTAAAATAGTTAAAATTAATGTGTCTAAGATTCGGTTTCCAGTTTGTATGTTATCAAGTAATATCATATTTGTAGCGCTTCTTGTTGCTGCTGTATTGATTTCCATAATTATAATTTGATATAAATATTATAGCGTGTATAATATTTAAGTATTAGTTTAAATATATGTTAGTTATTGAATATTAATTTCATTTTATTTTTTCATTTCATTTGCTAGAAGGTGATCTAAGACCCAATCCAACGGCAACATATTGCATGAATGGAAGACGTTGCGCTATTTTACATGTATGTGTATCATTAAATACTTCAAACCAAGAAAGATCTTGACGTTTGTGACTAGCAATTGTGATTTCACCACGATAAGCGATAATACCTAGTACAATGGATATTATAATGAAATAATACAAAACATTCTCAACCTTGTTAATGATAGAAAACTGGTCTGAATTTATCGGAAACAATCTGACTCTAAATGGATAATCCAATGTTATCCAATAGGCGTGATCATCATAGACCTGTTTATCCTCTTTGTCTGTTATAGTATCGCCAAATTCTAAATAATATTCTTTGTTTAATTCAATAAAATACACCACGACTACGAGACATATAATTGCTATCATAACTCTAAAATCCAAACGAATAGATAGTAAAAATACGACAAAATAGACAAACGTGTATAATAATTTCTGAATGGGAGGAAGAAACTCAAGGTTGCCTGTATTTGAAACCAACGTGACTAGAAAATAGAACAGTCCAAATGCAATAATTCCCTGTACCAATTTATTATGCATTACAAAATTCTTCTGATTACATGTGAATAGTCCAGTAATAAAATTTCCTAGTATTAATAAATAAAATATGGCGACCGATTTCAACAAGTCTGCCTGATATAGTGATATTTCTTGAAATAATGTCATTATAATATTTATATTATATTATATAAATATTATAATTAAAACTTGTTAAATTGCGCCATTGATTTGGTCAAGGAGAAGTAAATGAACCCAAACAAACTGCTTGTAAAAATGAGACCATTTAAACTATAGTTGCCATCATTGTTACATAAAAAAGGCATATATTTGAATATTATTTTTCTCATAATTGGCAATTGGAATGTAAAGTATAGTACGCCTAATAGTAGCGGCGCTTGTATTTCATCGTATATAGAATCAAGTGAGTTCTTTACTCGCTCTTCCGGATAATCATAATTGGTTGGTTCATCATTAATATAATCTTTTTGATTTGGTGGAGGAGGTGGAACATAGTTTACCTGAACTGCCGGATCATGTGTTAGTTGTTGGGTGTTTTGTGGAATGTCTCTACTAGGAAGCGAAGTTGCACCGGCAATACTTGCTTGTTGTAGACCATTTACAATTTGACTAATTGTAGTTTGATCAAGAGACATTCCTTGACCTTGTCCTTGTCCTTGACTTTGACCCATCTGTGGTTGAGGCGTGATTACTTGATTTTTATAATTAACCGTCTCATTTGCGACTAAAGAGATATTTCCACCAATACTTCCACCACCACTTGGATCAGTGGGTAAATCATGGATACTAGTTGTGTTTAATTCGGACATAATATATTAACTAAAGATTGCTGTAAATTAAAAATTACGCAAAACTAACAACCTTCTTTTGATTATTACACTTTTCGGCGTTTTTTTCTAATTTATAGCATTTGCCATCAAACTTGTAAATTTTGTCTTCAATTTCTTCGAGGGGTGGTGCTTTTGACACAATACAATTCTTACCACTGCATATTTGTCTGAAAAACGTCGCCAATCCTAAACCTAATATAATCGACATTATGCTTCGTCCTGTCTCACTATGAACAAACTTTAATAAATACATAATCTAGTTATATTATATATTTATAATAATATTTTGTAGGTGTGTTAAGTTTATTGTTGTTATCTTAACCTTTTCTAACCTTTCTAACCTTGGACAGGCACTGTATGTATTTCAAATGGATTTATCGGACACTTTGTCTCCGTGGGTGTAAAATTGAAACACTGATCTGAATTATCTTTATATTGGATTTTTGTGTAATTCGACGGTGATGGATACATGTAAATTGTCTTTGTTTCGGGTCCTAAAATATATACAAAAAACAACCCAATTGCGAAACTGATTAAAAACAATTTAAAATTTATGTAATGTGATAACATTGGTTTATATTATGTAAATATTTTATCCTTTTAATTGAGGTCTGAAATCAACCACTGATTTTAGCATAGATTTCAAAATACCAAACATTGAATTAAAATCTGCTTCATCTGGCGACTCCTTTTTAGGCAACGCGTCAATTACAATGTTTCGTTGTGATAAATTCAAACGCGCAACCAAATCATCTAACACTGGGTTTCCAAAATCCAGTTCTTTGTCTTCTGACACTTTAGGTGGTAATACAATATCGTCAGGCAATACAAAGTCTCTAGATACATTTCCTGAGTTTTGTCTTACAGCAACAAATTCATCCATTGTTTTTCTCATCCATGCGGGATCTTGAACTAATATGGACTTGTATTTTGGAGACAACGCCCTCCAAATTGAAGCGTAATCTGGATCCGGATCTGTCCATGTGACTTCCTCGCCGTGAATTGTAAAGTTATTATTTGTTTGCGGTGGTGAACTAGGATTGTACTCTGGTGAACTAGGATTGTACTCTGGTGAATTTGGAACGTAATGAGGTGAGTCGGGATTGTACTCTGGCGAATTTGGAACATAATCAGGAACCTCCTCTTCTTCGCCTTCAATAACAAACTCTAACTTCTTCTTTTTCTTCCTCTTTTGCGATTTATCTGCTGCCACCATTGTATCAATACCCGTTTCCTTTAACCCTGTAACAAATGACACGACTTTTGATTCTGAACTATCGGATATTTCTAAATTATGTAAACTATTCTTTATTTGATAAAGTTTGTATTCTAAATTATCCGGATTATATTCAACAAAACATTCATCAAATCGCAGCGCTTGTATTTCTTTTAAACGAGGCATCATTTCATTCTTGTAGAAATTGACTGCCTCATTTATGACTCCTTCATCACTAGATTCATTATATTGAGAAACCATCTGCTTAAATTGTGTAACATAATCATTACCAAAAATGGTAACAGACTTTGCCAGCAACGAATTCTTTTCCGGATTATCATTTACCATTATATTTTTTTCAATTCTTTGCCCCGCCAACTCAGTTGTGTCTTTAAGTTCATTGGACATGCTAGTGAAATTGTTAATTCCATTTTCTTCGTCAATATATCCAAACATAATATTGTATTTCTCCTTGATGATATCCGTTTTTGTTTTATTAATATCTTTTTCATATTTGTGAATCTCTTCTTCAAATGTCTCATATTTACCAATTAACATTTCGATATTTAGCGGACATGGCGCTACGGTGTCTCCGCATTTAACCGAAAATTTTCGAGTCGAAGAATCTTTATAACTAATTGAAAAAATGGATCCAACATTTCGCTTACAATTTATACACTCTGCTTTAGGCAATTTTGAAAATTCTACACGCTTTTCACGCTTACTCTTTTTTTCCGCCTTAACAATTGGTTTAATATATTTCTCATAATACGACGTTTCATAAACATTCTTAAGTCTGTAATACTCACTCATGGCGTCATCAACACTTATTTTTTCACTCATTATAATTTATAAATATATAAATATATAAATTCTAATTTGTTTATTCATAAATTACATGCTCTGGTTTATTTGATTAATAATTGTCTTGTTCACTGATTCTAATTCACTCTCCCAATGAGGCAATCCGGTAATTAATTCTTGTTGCGCACGCAACTTGGCCTGCTGAAAGTTTCTTATTTTAGACAATATATATCGCTTCTTTTCCTCCTCCTTTTCTCTGATCTCTTCTCTAGTCAATTTACCCTTGTACTTGTATAATAACAGAATTCCTAAAATTACAAGAAATCCTAGAAATAACCCAATATTAAATAATGTATTGTTATGCTTTTCTTTGAAAGTATGACATTGTTTTAATGTTTCATTTAAGAAGTATTTTACGCCAGGTTCAGTCAACATAGGTTTAGAATGTTCTTCGTAAAAACTCATATTAAATACCTTTAAAAAACAAAAAAAAATTATACCAATTATCTATATGGATATATCATTGCAATCGTTATTATATTTTGTACTAATCACTGTTATGTATTTTATGGTTTTAAAACCCAAATTAACATTGGAGTTACTGCAACCTCATTGTTATAATGATTATAAAAATTCTATATTTCCTAAATTGGCGTTATATTTGTTAATTGTTTGTCTTGTCCAATTTATTTTGAATACAGCGTATTTGACAAGTAAATGTGGTGGTGATGTTAATAACAATATTGGCGCTGCTGCGCTATACACATTTTTCCCCTGGTTAATTATTTTTGGAATCATGATTGCTGTGTTGATTATTTTTCCTGGGTTTAAGAGTGCGTTTTCGGATGTAATTGGTTATTTTGTCATTGCTGGGGGTGCAAAAGAACTGTTTTCAAATATTCTAGTAAATACTGACATTAAACAGCAAGTGGACGGTTTAGATGGTAATAGTAAAAATTCCTTGATGGCAGCTGCCGAAGCAATTACTAAAATGCTTGGAAACAAATCCATATTGATTAATCAAGTTACTCCGGATAATTTTCTTGATTTCTGGCAATTGTTAACACCACTTATGAAAGATGAATTGAAACAAGATAATGCATTATTAACTGCTAAACAGTCAGAATTGTTAGGTATGGTAGTTCTAAAGGACAATATTGGCGAGGCATTCTGGTATGTGTATACTGCTATACTAATATCATCAATTGTATATTACACTTTGGCAAATCGGGGTTGTGTTAAGAGTGTGGCGCAAATAAAGGCGGGGTATGATCAATATATGAAAGACCAAGAGGCGGCAGAAAAAGAAAAACAAGATAATACTGTAACTACTGTTATGAATTAAGATCATTTGTTTGGTTTCATATTTATTAAATTTGAAACCTAACAGTTAAAATTTACACTTTTGGACTAGACAATTGTCGGACTAGACAATCTTTGGATACGCTAAATAATATAATACAAACAAATAGGATAAAATGCCCATAATTATTGACAATAACCAAATGGGTAAAATTGTTTTATTTCGATAACCTACACCAAATTCGCGTAGACTGCCATCTGTTTTATATAGAAACGCTGGTTTTGTTACATGAACAATCCAAAATAATATTATAAATAATATAATTGCTGCTGTTGTAACATTTTCTGATATAAATACTCGTAACATAGTTGTCTTCTAATATATAAATATTTAAAAAACTATTGGTTATTAACCCTTTTTCTATTTCTAATTTTCAATTTCTAATTTATCTAAATAATTTATATTGGTTCACATTTACCTGTTTTCTTATTACGTCTTGTTCCATTTGGACACCTAGGTCTTTTGATCTTAGATTTTGGTTTAGATTTTTTTGTTGATTTAGATGATGAAGATGATGAAGATGATGATTTTGATTTTGATGAACTTTTAGACTTTGATTTAGACTTTGATTTAGACTTTGATTTAGACTTTGACTTTGGTAAAGGTGATATTGGTCTAATTTCTTCCTTAGGCGGAGATAGTGATGATATTGGTCTAATTTCATCTTTAGGTGGAGAAGGTGAATGACTTGGAGTAGGGAGAGGAGAATCAGGTTTTTTCTTTATTTCTATCATAATGGGTTCTATTATAGATTGATATTTATCATAAATAGTTGTTTTATAATGTAATATTGGTAACTTCTTAACCTCATATTTTTTATCTCGCTGAATAATTTCTAACCAGTTTTCACCATTTTCATCTAGCGGATTTTTGATAATATCAAGATGCTTGTATTTGGTTTCATTAAAATGATAAACATAAATATCTCTTGCTGTTAGTCCATATTGTTGTAATGTATGTGATTTTGCCAAATAATGGGATAAATTATATTGAACTGGTAAATTATAGTACGAATTATTCACATATTCAAATAATGTCTCATTTGGATACTTACACTCATGTTGGACAACATCTTGTATTTTTTCCTTGTATTTATTAAATAGTGTCATACTGGGATATATTAACATGACGCCGCCATTTATACGCCCCATTTCTTTACATTTGGCGAGCACTTCCGATGGATTGTTTCTAATTTTTTCATTTTTTTTTAAATTCTCATTGCCAATATAATATGTTAGTACAGCAGGCGTCTGTAGACTAAAAATGTCGTCTAAATTGCGCATAATAACCATATCCGATTCAATAATGCATACCTTGTTATATTTCTTTAATGTGTAAGCAAAAATAAAATTACATGTTCTTAATGTATTAAAATTGGCGTATCCACTTTTAAAAGTTACGTCATATGTTATATGTTTGTCATCATATGGGACCACTTCGGTTACTAATGGTCTTACAGCGTCTACAAATGCTTGTGGTGTATCATTTACGGAATATAAATATATAATATCGTTGCTGGTATTTTGACGCAGCATTTTGAAAAAATACATTTCTAATTCTAAATATACTGGGTTGCTTCCAAAATGGATGATCGCAAATGCATATCTTTCTTTTCTTGCTTCGACTACGTTTGCCGCAACTTTTGTTTCAACTACAGGCGCCTTTGCTTCGACTACGTTTGCTGTTGTTGGTATTTTAAAAACAGAACGTAATGCTTGTGGTTTTGACTCCATTGGTGTTAGTTGAACCGGTTTTGACTCCACTGGTTTTGAAGTGCGCCAAGAAAGACTAGGTTTTGGAGTCGATGAGTCATTTGAATTGTTTCCGTTTTTCATTATTGATGTATATTATATTATATTACGATTAAAATATAATATATTACTGTTGTCTAAATAGTGGTTAAGAAATTACTACATCTAATCATCATATGCATAGTTATTATCATCACCATCACCGTCATCATTATCACGATCACCGTTAATATCATCATCTGCGTCTAGACCACCCATCATAAACTCATCACGGTTGATAAACTCATCTGTATCCATATCATCTAAAGCATCCTGTAAAAAGATATCTACATTTTGATCTGTTACATTTGCGTTTCGTCTTACAGTTTTCTCTACCTGGGCAATTTTTTGAGTCATCTCCTTCTCTTGATCATAGTTTTCTGGATCATATTCCTTTACACTCTTGGATAATCCCTTTGACCAAACACCCAACTTATTAATCTTCAAAATTGTGTCAACTTCACGTTCTTCTTCTGATAAATTCTTAAGTCTATCTGTAAATGTGTACTTTTCAGTTTCCTTCAACTTAAATACCCGATCCATAACAGTATCATATGACATGTCAATAGTATCCTTTGAATCCATCATCATTGTAGCGTAAGCAACTAACAAAGACGCAACATTTTCTTGTAATTTGACCACATCACCTTCCATAAATTGCTGTTCAGTTTCAGAAAAACGAAGTTGCTGCTCAACCAAAAAGTCCGAACTAAAAATATCGTCTTTGTCACTTTCAGGAGCAACTAACATCCTAGTAAGCATTGTCGGATCTTTTGTTAGATTAATATACTCTGAGAATACTAACAAGGTGTAATGCTCATATAATAATGTTGACATTCGTTTGTCAAAGATTGAATAAGTATCTATGTCACCTACCTTAATACTTGTTAGTGCAGGTGTCTGATTTGATAGTAAAACAATCGACTCGCATTTAATTTGGATCTCATACAACACATTCTTAATTGTATTATTGTCATAGAATTTCTTCAATGGTTCGTAATATTTTTCTACCATATTCTTTAAGTCTTGTGCATGTTTCTGTGATAGACCCCAATACGATGGCGACTCAATTGACTGTATCTGCTTGTTTAATATCATTGTTGGTAAGACCACAGACATGAGCGAAACAAAAGTCTTAAAATAATTAATATAATTATACATTGCATCATCAGATATACTATTTCCCTTTCTAGGACTTAAATCGGATTCCCAATTTGTTAGTTGTCCAAAAAATGTGATTACCTTTTTAAGTTCATTCTTTCCTATTTTTGACTTTCTTTTAAGGAAATCCACTATTTCTTTCCTCATTGATGAATTTGATCGATCTAAGTAGTTCTTCATATCTCTTTGTTCATCGGTATCTTCCTGTATAGAAACGTCATATGTGTCTAATAATGATTCCATTTTATCCCTGAAATTTCGATGAATTACTTGATCATCTGTTTCATCTAATTTTTTTAGTATTTTACTCAAAATATCCGAATATGATGGTTTATTAAATGACAATGAAATTGGAATAATATTTTCTCGACTCACTATTTGAAACAGACGTAAGAACGCCTCTTTAGAATAATTACGCCCATCTCGTTTCAATTTGGCGATCTTCTCTAATAATGTGTCATTCTTTGATAAATAATCCGGTTTGCTTATGCATACTGTTGCCAATTCCTGACTAATTGGCACTGATGATTGAAACTTACACAAATCAATAAATGCCATATAAATGGTCTCTTCACTGAACGCAGTAGAAATTGTTGGGAATATGCGTTTCGTATCCACTGTACTCAACATAATAGAACTCTCTGTTAGTAATTTAAGATCATTCATGACTTTCGACAATTCTCTTACTACATTATTATTCACTTCAATATTGACGTTCTCCTTAACAAAATATTGTAACGCTGTTAGTGTTGAATTCTCCTTATCATTACAACATGCGTTGTCCATAAAAGGATGATTTGATGACTTTAATAACAGATCTTTATTCTCAACAATATGCTGAATCTCTTCTTGTATTGCCATCGAATATGAAATGATTTTGGACTCAATAACTAACAACTTTTCAAATTGCTTAGGACTTCCTATTTTAATCTCATGAAGTAACTCGTCATTAAATCCGGATGTTATATTTTGTAGTCCTTTCACATGAAAACGTCGCAATGGAGGTAAGAAATTTGTCCATTTTGCCATATTATGCTCTTCTGGAATTCCTATTTCCGGGTTTTGTAGCAAATATTCAACCTTCTCCTTAATTTTCTGCTCCACTTCTGAATATGGCAGCAAAAATTTAAGTGTGAACAATTTGATGCGATTTGCCAACTCTTCTTCTTTGACTCTGACTAAAGAATCCCATGGGACGGTCTTGCTTCTCATTTTGAACGCAACACACGCCAAATAATTCAGACCAGTATCATCCCCTTCTCCTTCAAAAGGAAACCCGCTAAAAGAGCGTACACAACCAGGAAACGTCTTACGTGTCTTGATTGATGGTACACTTGTTTGAACACCAATTAGAAACATACCCAGTGTGAGCATCATTAAAGTGGAACTATAAACAAGACCATATTCGGGCAATTTCTTACCCTTTATTGCGGCCTGCTTTTCCTTCTCTCTATAAGACGACTCCTTTTCAATGACCTTGATATCACTCATTAATTCTGTAACCACTTTGATAATAAAATCACTCACTTGATCAATTTTGATACCCATATTTGATGCAATTGAATGAATAATATTGAATACCATTTGACCATCGGGAGACAATTGTTTCGATTTGTTAGTTGCATTTGCCGCAGTAACATTGGACTCATCTTGTTCTAAAATATCACGACTCTTCATCTTGAATCCATCTTTGTACCCTTCTTCAACATCTGCATCAATTTGACAGATTACCTCGCCACTATGAACATCAACCCAGGCGTCACCATTGTCACTTATACGACCAATATCATGTTTCAATATATTTAAAACATTTTCATAATTGCTTCGGTCGTTAACAAAATTGTACGCTAAAATTGCTCTAAATTGAGGCATTAATTTTGTATCTGTATCCTTACAATATACCCACCATTCACTTTCCATTTCTCCGTCATGAACATTGGGTGTATTTGGATCACCATTACGAGTATATAACTCAGCAAATTTTAATATATCATATTGCTTCTTAACAAAATCCTGTTGACCAATAATTAAATCGCGCAATTTTACGTATGGACTAACAACTGTCGACTTTTGTTCTTCTAATACTTGTAGACCCAGATCATATTGCTGCATATTATATTTCAAAAAAGAGACCTTCTTTTGTTGTTGAATTCGATTATAAATCTCATCATAATATTTCGCCTTCGCCGTTACAATTTTTTGAAACTCATCCTTAGTCATGCGATAATTTTTATCAAACTGATCCATGATCGCTTTTAACGCATTCGACAATATGCTGTCACGTGTTACTTCGACCGACTCACAATTATCATCTGTTTTACTGGGTTTAAACAGACAATCCGTCTGAATGTTACATAACAAGTCTTCACTATTTATGAACCAATTTGGATCCACTTCTTTTACCTTTGACCATTCATCATCCTTTCGAATATAATATTCAATCCCTTTCAATTCTGAAGTGTCTGGAGAAGAATCAACTAACATCGCATATTGACCGTTTGCCACTTTTTTGGCGCGATTAACAAGAGTTTCCGCCATATACGCCGCAGTTCGCTCATCCTTTTTAAATTTTTTTGTTAGTTGGTCTGTCAGAAAAATGATCATCTCTTCACCGTTTAATGTATCTCGCTCCTTTTTATAAGTGACATCAATCATGTCATAATTGGTATTATCAAAATCCTTATCAAAATATATGTCTTGTCCATTATCTGCTTCAAGTTTATCCAATGAATAGTATTTCTTTGCGATCACATAGGAAGTACACGAATCCGCGGCGGCGTTTTTCTCCATTTGTGCCTTCAAACTTTCCTTATCTGCTTCAAAAATGCTCTTCAACTCATCTGGATACATTAATTCTAAATTACTTAGCGCTACTGCGTTATTAAATAAATTTCCATAATCATCTAGTGTAATTTTTTTCAACAATTCAGAAGTAGTCATTGAATATATTTTCGACACATCCAAGTCATACACCTCAAACACAATTGCCTTTATTTCTGGATTAGAATCCAGAATTTGAAAAAAGTCGTTGTTATATTTACTCTTTATATTCATGTTTTTTAACGAGGTAAATGCTCTACTGTAATCAACATAAGTCTTGTTATATTCCCCAATCTTTTGTTGTATAAATGCATTAAAATCAATATATTGCTTATATGTCAAATCATTTGAATAAACTAAAAATGGTTCCAAATAATTTATGAGATTTACCATTGACAGTTTACCTTTAATATATTTCTTAACCAAATTGAAAATAACACGAATTTTGGGAATAATAATTTTCAAAAAATGCTCATAAATGTCCATATTAGTAATGCCTTCTGGTCTTTCAAATGTTGACAAATCAAGCACGTAATTTTTTATATCATCCACAAAATTATCATTCTCATATTCTAATTCTATTTCCAACTCATTTATATTTACCTTTGAATAACTAGTCTTTTGTTTTAACAGTTGCCAATAGTTCAAAAAATTCAAGTTTAGACTCGCCTTAACTAACAAATCCGATCCGGGCAAGTTAATTTGTGAGAATCGAACAGTAGGTTCCGGAAGTGTTAAAATGGAATTCACTGAAATATTATCATTAGGTGTTAGTTTAACTCGATGTGCAATCATTCTTCCGCCCTTAAAATTGGTCGCCTCTAATCTATCTAGACCCAAATTGTATTTCTCTATGACAAATTTACGTGTTGTTATTTGGTCATTGTTTACTATGGATGAATATAATTCTGTCAAATTGTCTATGATTACGTTTATGTTTGAGGTTACATTGCCATTTACTATGACACCATTTGCCGAAGTAAACACAGTGTCTGTTGTATCTATTGGTAATGTCTCAAATGGCGTCATGTATGGATTCAGTGAACTATATAATTCGCTATATTTGTTCTGACCTTCACCACTGGCATTTGCGCGATAGTTTTTAAATAATGTTGATAATTCTAGCAAGTCATCATTCTGCTTAATAAAAAGAATGTCATTTTCATTTTCCTTGGTTTCAGGAGTATAAATCTTCTTTACATTCTTTGCAGCTAACATAATCCAGTAAAGTGAATTCTGAAACTTTGATAAATATTCTGCTAGAGGGCGATCATCAGCAGTCTTTTTAACGATCCCGGTAATATTTTTATTGACATCAAATTGCGACGACAATTCTCTTAATTGTAGGAACCGGGTGATCATAATGTGAATACTATTCAAGACACTAGGTGTTCGTCTTGCACTGGGAATTGTTGAAACCATCTCCTCCAGCAAATCATTGGTTTGCGTTTCAATATTGTATCTGTATTTGTCCTTATCAATATTTACAAATTCCTGGATTTGAACCACATCGCCAAATATAATTTGGTCTCCTTCAATCAAAAATTGTTTAATTTTATCTCTAACTTCGCGCTTTGGAAGTGCAGTGTCTTCGGGTTCTGGTTCCAGTTCCGGTTCATCGCCAAATTCCATGATTTCACCCTCTTCTAATTCTTCTCTTTCGCCTTCTAATCCTTCATTCTTTTCTTTACCTTGAGATCCTTCCGGCGCTGGTCTTATTTCAAAAGTTTCAATCGGCAAATTTTCAGGGATGCCTTGATACGCAAAGTTAATATAAATTGTGTCATCTTCTGTTGTTCGTAACTCAATCATATCTTCTTCTAAATTAGTAATTTCTCCGGTAATGACTGCTGGATAATCGCCACCAAAATATATGTTTACCCATTTACCAGGCAACAAATCGTTTTGCTTAGCAAACCCTTCCTTTGGATTCCGACTAAGTATTTTAATTTCTGTAATTGTTCCATTGCCAATTGCACCATTCTCCTTAACATTTAATTGTGTGGGTTCAAAGGATTTTGTGTTTATTAATTTTATCTTTGTAGGGTCTATGTAATTAATCACAAATGTATTCTCGTTTAATACTTCATTGGTTGGATCTAAAATATAGATAATATCGCCTAACTTTAACACTACTTCCTTCTCTTCTTGAACTGCTGCCGATTCCTTTGATATGTCAAGGACTGCTGGCATTTCTTCCTTTTCTTCTCCGGATGAACCTTCTTTTTCTGCTGCTTCAGGCGCTACTACTGCTTCAGGCGCTACTGCTTCTGTCGAGTCCGTGTTATTTCCCGTTATTTTATTCATCAATGAGTCTGCTGCCGAAGATATTTTACTTAAAACACCCTCGTCCGACTTTTCTTCAGATTCTGGATTTGCAGCAGGTTGTAATATGTCTTCTATGGGTTTTGGCGCTGTTTCTTTACTAATGTCTTTAATATTTGAGTCAGATGATTGTGACATTATCTTATATTTATAATAGAAATTTTTTATCTATACGGAAATCTATTGTCTATAAATTAATATAAATAGTTTAAAGACAATTTCAATAATTAATATAAATCATGTCACTGATGAGCGTTTACAATTTAACAGAGATCCCTGAGTTTGCTAGACTATTGAAGAACACTTCGACAACTAATGGCGTTGACAAAGTTGAAGAGAATAATTACATTCATTCAACTAATTATTCTACTAAATCAAATGAACAATATAAAATTGTACGGTATGACAAGAAAATGTTGCCATCCAATTCGATCAGTAAATATGGTCTTTTCAGATCTGTCATTATCAATTCAGTCGGTAAGGTTGTCTGCTTTTCACCTCCTAAATCGTTTCCTGCTGACAAGTTTATGGAGATGTATCCTTTACAAACTGATTTAAAAGAAGACGGAGATGGACGCGGAGACTTAGACATAGAAAAAACTAACAAGAACATCATTGCACAGGAGTTTATTGAGGGGACAATGATCAACGTATTCTTTGATCCATCTGTTGGTCTAACAGGTTGCTGGCAAATTGCAACTCGCAGCACAGTTGGCGCCGATGTAACTTTCTTTAAAGGCGCTACTCAAACATTTAATACCATGTTTATGGAGGCGTGTTCTGCAAATAATCTATATATTAATACTCTTAACCCACACTTCTGCTACAGTTTTGTTCTACAGCACCCTGGCAACCGAATTGTTGTGCCGTTTTCTAAACCACAACTCTATTTGGTAGATGTGTTCCAGATTATCAACGCAGGAGAATCAGTCAAAGTGTATAGTCAAAAGATGTCGGATGTCAGGCAATATGGTTACTGGGGTCTAACCTCTATTAAATTCCCTGAGACCTACGAATTTACGTCCTACACCGAATTAATTGAGAAGTTCGCCAGTCCAAACACGCCCTACAACATTCTAGGCGTCGTTGTGCGTAATTTGGACACAAATGAACGCATGAAGGTCCGCAATCCAATTTACGAGGAGGTGCGTCACTTGCGCGGCAATCAACCCAAGATGCAGTACCAGTATTTGTGCTTGAGACAGGCGGGCAAGATTCCTGAGTTCTTGAAGTTCTACCCGGAGACCAAGAATGAAATGTCGGGTTACCGAGATCAACTACACATGTTCACAAACACACTATTTAAGAATTATATTTCGTGCTATGTGAAGAAGGAGAAACCTCTGAATGAATTCCCTACTCAATACAAGACGCACATGTTCAAGATCCATGAACACTACACGGCAAACTTGCGAGAGAAGAAGGAGGCAATTACGAACACGTATGTTATGAGTTACGTGAATGCGTTGCCACCAAGTCTATTAATGTTCTGCTTGAATCATAACATGAGGAAGCGCAATGTGGACATGGTAAAGGCAGATCTGGTTTAAAGGTTTTAAGAACCGACTGTTTAAAGGTTCTTAGGAAGTAAAATATATTATTTGTAAGTTTTCTTACATATAATATTTCATTTATTAAGTCATCTCACTTAAAACTCTTAACCCACTATTATACGCCGCATGTAAAGACCCGTAATATATTGGATCCGTGTGCTCGCCTGCGAAAAATATTGTATTGCCAATATTTTGATACACCTTTTGAATATCATCATCTGTAATATTGGCGTCATGGTAAGAGTAGGCGCCTTTACTGAAGGCATCCTCTTCCCACCGAGTCACGTGTCAAGCTTTCGGTTCGGGAACAATTGGATAATAATTTTGCAACTGTGACATCATCATTTCAATAATTTCTTCATCATTTTTACCCGCTAAATTCCATCCAATATTGGCGGGACAAATTGCCTCTAGAATAGGTTTATTCTTGGAATACTTATAATTATTCCATAATATGTAGGGACATACATCTTCATTCTCTTTTGTATTTAATTTATTGTCATTATTCAAATAATACTTTGATCCATTTGTCTTTGGATTGTATGTTAAAAACATTGGAACATCTGTATTCCAAAACACATCTTCCTTGGCAAATTCAATTTGGATCTTCTTATATGATCCCATCTTAATTTTAGACAGCGCGTTTGATTTGTTTGTCTCAAGTGGCGGATTAAAACATATGTTTTTTAAAGGACCCGGTGGAATAGTTATACATAATTTGTCACAATAATACACTTTTCCAGCGCTAGTACAGACTTCTACATAATAACTAGTGTAGTTTATATTTGTCACAATCTGATTGCATTTAATATGATCGCGTAAATTTGATATAGTTGATGAGTTTATTAGCGCATCTATGAGTGTTTTTGCACCATTTTTAAATAAATAATGTGATCCACCATAGTCACCAAATAGTGCGTTATTATACTGTAAGTTATTAGTAGCATTTAAATCAATTTTCAAGAAATCAGTTGATAATGTTTTTACACTGCCACCACTCCATACTTCTATCATATAAAGGAAACTAGATAAATCATCATCAGATTCATAATCCTTACATTCATCAGAACCTTCATTACTTAGATCAAGATGATAATTATTTCTTGTTAGTTGCTCAAATGCCTCTATAATTGTTTTGTTGGGTATACTCGCAATTTTAGACGCCAGATTATTCCATTTTGTAGCCAATTGCTGTCGTTTGTCTTCTGAAATATTATGGTTTGACGACATATATTCAATCGACGTTTTCTCCGAATGCATCCATGGATTACATTTTGAAACTGGGATCAGATTATTGAAATCTAGAAGTGAATTCAATGGATTTTGATCGGACCCGTGAAGCCACGCCGCACCCATATCCATATTTGTGTCACTAGTAAATACGCGACCGCCAATACGATCTCGCGCTTCTAAAACTAACAATGGATTCTCAATTTTTGAAGCAATTGTCAATCCGGAAACACCAGCGCCAATTATTAGAACTGGATTAGAACATTTTATATAGATTATATGCCATAAACTATATAAATCGCCTATATCACAGCAATTGGTAAATTCGGGTGTTTTATTTAGAATTACTTTGAATTCAGAGTATTTTTCATCATTTAGTAACAAGACTATTTCATTTGTTAGTTTAACCGACTTCCAAGTTGGTTTTTTATTAGGGGTTGTTTCGAACCCACAATTGTCAATCCAATTAATAAATTGAGATCCATACTCATGTTTTTTTGCGCGCACTTTAACTTCTTCCTTTAAAGAATTATACTGTGTTTTATTAAACATAAAAAGGTTTATATATTATCATTACAAAACATCTTTTAAATAATTTGAAAATGATATTAATTAAAAATAATATAAGAATTTGTTATCAATTATTATATTATTCTGTTTAAATGGCGCAAATTGGATCTTATGTATATTTAATTGACTTCAAAGATGGCAGTGAAACCGAGTTTCTAACAAAAAAGGAACTACAAGACTCAGTTGACGACATGTATGACAATATTTCCAAAATTATCAAGCAATATAAATTAGTTACAAATGGTAATGGAAGTAATGGTAACAATAGAAAAAAGAAGATTAATATGACGCTTTATTTGGAAACTGAAAACTTCTCAGCGAGCGAATACATTGATCATTATCGCAGCTTGTCCAAAGAAGAATATGGCACCAATTTTTTGAGTGATTTTGATATTGAAATTATTAATATGTTTAATTAATATTTGGTTTATTTAGTTTAAGGACCGCCATCTGCTGCCGATACTCTTGTTTCCGATGCTCTTGTTTCCGATGCTCTTGTTTCCGACGCTCTAACTCTGCTGCCGTCAAATAGACCCTTAATCTGCTTTATGTTATCAAGTACTTGAGTCATGGTAGTTTTCAATATTTGTTTAATATAATCCTTTCCTAGATTGGGTTCTACAATCGCAATACGCAGCAGACTGTCGCTGTCATGTGGATGCATCTTCTTGAAACCAACATATGAAACTTTCTTCAAATCAGTGAAATAAATATCGTAAATCTCAAAATTCAATATGTTGCCAACTGTATAATCCTCATTGACTAGGACGACGTCATAACAATTTTCCATGGTCACATTTGCCAGTTTTATTTCCATTTGATCGTCTTCCAATAATTGCCGTTGCTCAGTAAACTTGTCATATAAGATTTCACACGCCTTTATAACTAGTTCAGTATTCTCATAAATACCGACTGTTTGAAGGATGAAGTCGAAACTATTGCGCTTGACATATCGCATGCCTTCAAGGAGTTTCCAATTTGCTGCCTCGAAGTTGATCTCCTTCTCTGACTTGCCCTCCTCTTGCCATTTATGCTTTCGAATTGCCAATTCAGTATTGATCTTAACGTCATCTGGAGTACAACCATAAGCGCAAGTTGCCGTTACATTGAACATGCTGTCGTCTCTTGCAGTCGATACAATCAGTTCGCATGTTAACTTGAGTCGCTCACCAGGCAACTCATCTGACATTTTTGGTCTTAATTTCACAAAATCAATGTAATATTCACCTTTTCCAGTTGGCGGAATATAAGGAGGAAATATTTTACGCAGATCCTCCTCCTCTAAATATGAATCTGTAGTAACATTTTTTATTTTGAAATCTTTAGTAGTAACGTATATGGAAGTATCTGTCTTATTCTCAACGTCAATCTCTAGCAAGTAATTCTTAAAAGGGATCGCCAAATCCTTAATACAAATTGGAATACAACTCAATCGTTGTTTGATAATCTCATTATTTAGACGTGTTGTATTAATTAAAATATTTGCCTTATTTTCAGCGTATGGTGTTGTTTTAAAGCAAACGACGGGAATATCTGATAGAATAGTTCTCCGAATAGCATTCGCATAACTTACATCTACACCACTAAGAGTGAATGTTAATATATCATCGGATTCCTTTAAATTAACTAGTTTAGCGCTCATTGTATTTATATTATAATGTAGTTATTTTTAAATAATATTAATTCAATTTTATTTAAAAATAAATTATTTCAAATAATAATTAGTTAAAAATAAGATTGAAATAACCTTATTATAATTTAATGAGTAGCATATTATACTATAGTAATTTCTGTGAACCTTCAAAGAAGATACTTCAGACGATCACCAAAACGCAAGTTGCTAAAGATATACACTTTATTTGTATTGATAATAGAGTTAAAGATTCTTCGGGCAAGATATTTATTGTTCTACAAAATGGGCAAAAAATTATTATGCCTGAAAATGTCACTAAGGTGCCGGCGCTGTTATTACTGAATCAGAACTACAAGGTCATTTATGGTGACGATATTTACAAGCATTTTAAACCAGCGCAGCAGGTTCAAGTTCAGCAAGCAACTAAAAACAACATGGAACCATCTGCGTTTGGATTTGGTGGTTATGGATCCGCATTTGGCAGCGGAATTGTGTCGGATAATTACAGTTTCCTGGATCAAAATGACGACGAATTGAGTGTCAAGGGTAACGGTGGTCTCAGACAAATGCACAACTATGTGTCACTCAATGATTCAATGAGTTTATCGATGCAGTTGCCGCAAGATGAGACGGAATATAAGACAGACAAAATGAAGGAGGGTGAGACGAGTGTGGAGGCGCTACAGCGTAAGAGAGATCAGGATTTGACAAATATTAAGTATAACTAGTTACACTTTTTACACTTTTTACAAACATTCCACATTATATTTGATGTAGTATATAATTATTAAAATGATATAAATATTGTTTGTCAATAGTATTTATAATGGATCTCATACTACCTCATATATCGTCTCATATAACTCCACTTATTGCAATTGGTGGTTATTTAGCATATCCTAAAGAATTGCGAATAAACCCATCATTGTTATATTTTCTGTCTGTTGCTCACAACGGGTTGTTAGTAGCGTTTAGCGCCTGGACCTTTGTTTCATTATCCCAAATATTGTATAATGACGGATTTGTTTTTGAATCAAATTACTATTTTCAAAAACCCCATTTTGATAAAGTAATCTACTTATTTTACATGTCAAAATATTACGAGTTTTTTGATACATTCTTGCTATACCTAAATGGTAAGACGCCAATATTTCTTCAAAAATACCATCATATAGGAGCAGTTGTTTGCTGGCATTTACATTATCATTATAAAGTTGACGCGGTTTGGATTCCAAGCATCGCCAACTCATTTGTTCATACAATAATGTATTCGTATTACTTGGGATGTTTACTTAAAATCAACCAAGTTCGGTTTATTAAAAAATATATAACCTCGCTACAATTAACTCAATTAGTTATTCCCAACTTTGTTTGTTTATATTATTATGCGCCACCCATAGAATCTACTTTTAACTATAATTTAATTAAATTTTTTATTGGGTATGTATCAATACTAGTTGTATTATTTTCTCAGTTTTATTATACAAATTACATCAAAATTAAGTCTGAATAAAACCTGTATTATTATATTAAAATTGAACTAAAAATTAATATAATATTGTAAGTATAAATAAATATAAATAACATGGAAGACACCAAAGAAAAGATCCCTTATATTGTGATTAATAGGCGAAACACCGATGTTCATATGGAATGTGAGTCTGATTATAAAGAGAAATTACAAGAAACATTCATGAACGTTTTACAGACGTGTATGGAATATCACGAGTTTTGTTTTGTCGATGAATCAAAATTGTTTGGTCTAGAAGACGATGACGGCGAAGTCGCAAGCTTAGACGAGGAAGTCGCAAGCTTAGACGAGGAAGTCGCAAGCTTAGACGAGGAAGTCGCAAGCTTAGACGAGGAAGTCGCAAGCTTAGACGAGGAAGTCGCAAGCTTAGACGAGGAAGTCGCAGACTTGGAAGACTTAGTATGCGACGACTGTGGGTGCCGTGTAGTTCAGAAAAAATACATAACAATTGTCAATAAAGTCAAGTATTGCGGCGCATGTAAACCAACAACATCAAATATTGACAAAAGTATATATGATCGATTTCAAAAATTCCTTGACAAAAAAGGAGGATCAAGTGAAATATGGTATTTTGTAGATAATGATTGGATTAAGTTTACAGTTGATTAAGTATATTATTTATTAGTTTTATTGTCAAATCGGCAGACAAATGGTTTCTGTAATGGTTTCAAATTAATAAAATCGTAATTCAAATTGAATTGTGTATTACCTTTATAAGAATATAAATTAATTGACCATATATCTAACAAATCTCGCGCATCTAGTTTGTAACTATTTGGTTTATTGATGCAGAGTTTCCATGGTTTCATACATTGGCAAAAAATATATTTGGGTACTCGTGGCATTTGTTTTGGTTATAAGTTATATCTAACAAGTATTTTTATATTCTTTTTTATTTGTTTTATATTTATTTAAAGAAAATCGTCAACTTGCAATAAGATCTCGGATGGGACTAGTGTTAAAGTATTGTTGTTGTTATTGTTAGTATCTAATATTTCTTCAAGTGTTTCTATCTTTTCTATCCATGCCAAAGGCATTGTCACCATCCTGGAATGTGTAATATTTTTTGTGTCATCTTGTATATTTGCAAAACGTACCTTTGTAAACCGAATGGTTCCTTGATAGATGTAAAGGATGTCAATTAAATTAGCCCGAAACGGTTTATACCCGTGCTCAGGTTTTATATGAAACAAATATCGTTGTCCGTTGAGTAAAGTACTGAAGTCCATTTATAAGTTTACGATATAAGTTTACTATTGTTAGTATCTCTTGTTTTATTTATTATATTTTACAATACATTATATAATAAATCAATTTTAATTCATTTAACGCCGTCTGCGTCCGTAACTACCTAACCTGCGGAATGTGTGTGCGTTAATTTTATAATGATTATGATGTTTTTGTGGTATATGTACATGATGTTTTATAGTATGATTATGATTATGATTATGATTATGATTATGATTACTTAAACTACTAACATTAACTTTGTTTACATGTTTCAAAAATGAAAAATTCCTCTTTGTTTGAAAGTGTAATTTGTAAACTAATGGATTGTATTTGTGTATTTCATAATTCCTTTTTGTTTTATTATATGAAACAATTTGCCCATAACTGTTATGGTTGTTTTGAGGTTTATGATATTCATTATTTTTATTAGATGAACGATTATTTATTTCAGAAATAATTGCTGTTTTTTCGCTATCACTGGTTGTTGTTGAATACAATTTGGCAACCATACTCTTTGGATATAATGTTTCCACTTTTATCCCATTGACAAACATTGTATAATGCTTTTCCATCAATACATTATACAAGAACTCTCCATTATATTTTTTATAATACACACCTCTTAATTTACCTACAAAACGTTTTGCTGGAATTAATCTATTATCATAAATAATACCATGATTCATACTTATGAGTGTTTGTTGAGTTGGTTTGTTATAACCTAATGAGTGTTTTTCAAAACAAACTATATTATCTTCGTTTGTAATAGTTTTGGTTATTGCAATGATTGGTTTATTATGTATAGTATTAATTTTGGGGTTTATTTCTTCAATTGCAATATTACCTTGATCTGTCATTACTGGTGTTCCAGCGGGGAAACAAATAGGAACAACTGGTATTGGTGTAGGTGGTTCCGGTGGAATCGGAGGATCGGGTGGAAAAGGTGGAAATCCAAAATACCTTGCCAAAATGAAATTCTTACTCCCTGCTTCATCAGCAAAATTAATTTCGGTTCCTCCTATAAGAACTTTACCATCGGTCTGTATAGCAACAGAGTAACCAATTTCAGTATTTGGCGAATCCAGGTCCGAAAGTATATATCCTAATCCGGCTAATCCAAATGAAGTATCTAATATCCCATTCGTATCAAAACGCGCCAATGAAAATCCTTCGGTAGAAGTTGTATTTAAAAATCCACCTGTTATGACTATTTTATTATCAGATTGTAACGCCAAAGCATTAGCGGCACTACTAAATGATGTACCTGCGAGATTATAAGTGGGGGACAAATCAAGAAGAGTCTGTCCGCCGGTTCCAAACGAAGTATCTAATATTCCAGTTGATGTAATCGCAGCTACTCCAAAACATTGTTCACCTCCTGTTTTTGTTATATAACTACTAATAATAATTTGCCCAACACTATTTATTCCAAGACCACTCGAAAAATTATAATTATAACTTGGCAAATTAGGAATAATTAACCATCCTGGATTTGTACCTAACGAATTAAACGTTGAATCAAGGATACCACTCGTAGTAAAACGCACTACAGAAAGGTTTTGACTGAGACCAGATGTAGGAGAATTTACACCTCCCGATACTATTTTCCCGTCTGTTTGGATTGATAGACAATTACAAATATCTTCATTATTATTTAATGCGTTAAAAGCAGTGTATACTGTGCCATTACCACTTGTTCCAAATGAAGTGTCTAATGCTCCAGTTGTATCTAAACGAACTAAAGCAATAAAATTTTTGTTAGAAATAACATTTCTACGGACATGACCTCCTAAAACTATATAATTATTAGGAGGAAGAGATTGTAAAATAACAGATTGAGAATAACACTGATCAAATTGTGTTCCAAAATTACTAGGAGTAATTATAACGTAACCACTGATACCAAATGAGGTGTCTAAAACACCAAAGGAATCAAATCGAGTCACGAACATAGATGGTTGAAGAGAAGAAAATGAACCTGTAACTATTATATAGTCATTTGGTTGTAGTATAACATCGTTCACAATAAAACTACTAAATGTCGGAGATGCTAACACTTTACCTCCTACTCCAAAAGATGTATAAAGAGATCCATCGGTATTATAACACGATAGAGTGATATATGATCCTAATGTATATTGCGAATAACCACCCATTACTATTCTATCATCTGATGAACGGATAACAACGGAAACACCAACATCTTGTGGTAGAGGTTCAGTAGGAGGTGTATTAAAAGTTGTTTTTAAGAATCCATTAGGTGTGTTAAATGTTAAATCTAAATCTGTTGCCATTATTATATATTATGAAAATATATTCAAAAGATTTAAAGGTATCTAAACTTGTAATTTATGTCGTCTCAGTCGTCTAATATACTAACAATATTTAATGATCACTTTATCGAGTTTGTGTCAGATATTTGTAATATTTTTCCAGATAATGTCAAGATTTTGAGCGCCAAGAATGCGTTAATTACGATTCGTAAAGCCAATCCAAAGATCCTTGTTAAAATTTGGACAAAGTATGTTTGTAATCCATACAAGTCTCAGATCGAAAAGGGTGATATTAGTTTCTTTGTTGAGAAGGATTATTCCAAAGAATTTGAGAATCATGGGCACTCGAACAACATAATGGAGTACATTAATATGATACGCGAACCGGTGAAGGAAATGAGTATTGGTAATAAGGCAAAAACAATGAAATATATCCAGAATTTGTGCAAAATTGCGGAACTTCTTTAAATACCAAAAAAAAGATTATAAAAAACATATATAGATATTTGTTTAAATATTTATATAAATGGATTGCAAAGCGTTTATTGAAATCAGTAAGGGTTCAAACCTGAAATACGAGTTCGACAAAGAGAATCAGTGTATAGTCTTAGACCGTATCCTGCATAATTCTAATGTGTTCCCCTATAATTATGGGTATGTCCCAAATACATTGTCAGATGATGGTGATCCACTTGATATTATCATTTTGTGTGATTATATGATACATCCTGGAACAATGGTTTATTGTAAAGTGATTGGTGGCATTTTTACGGAGGATGAAAATGGCGGTGATGATAAAATTATCGCTGTTCTTGTAGAGAAATCGGATCCAAAATCGCGATTTTTTAATGACATTGCAGATGTCAATGAACATGATTTGATTTGTATCAAGTATTTTTTAAGACATTACAAAGATGGAGAGACTGACAAATTCATAAAAATAGGCGATGTCTATGGAAAAGAAAGAGCTCTTCAAATTTTGAATAAATCCAGGATATAATAATATAAGAATATAAAATATGGTCACAAATTGCCTTTTTAAGGTTGTTACCATATATCATAACAAAAATAACAGTTAGAAATCTTGGTATTTTCTCAATAACAACTTTTTTCCAAAAAGCCAAAAGGAAAATGGATTTTGGACATTTTTAAAAATGTCCATTTTTTGGAAACCGAGAAAAGTTTCAAAAATAGGGCAAAAATGCGATTGTGATGTTAACAGTAACAATTATTTTTTTTGTGAGAAAATTTTGTGACGTTAATTTTTTACAAAAAAACAGTAAAAATATAATATTTGGGTACTTTAGTAAAAATGGAAGTATTGGAAATCCCAAAAAATCCCCAATTTTTTTGCGAAAAATGTAAGTACATAACCAATAACAAAAAGGACTATATAAAACACCTGTCCACAGCAAAACACAAAAATGGAAGTATTTTGGAAGTAAAAAATCCCAAAAAATCCCCAAAAACTCCCAATTTTGAATGTGAATGTGGGCGAAATTTCATTACTCATAGTGGAATGTGGAAACATAAACAAAAATGTCTACACCATAATACAAGCAATACTAATAATACTAATAATACTAATAATACTATTAATACAATTAATACTAATGATACTAACATAATTGACATGTTAGTAAACGAAAATAAATCATTAAAGGAATTTATGTTAGAACAACAACACGATTTCAAATCACTAATTATGGAATTAATAAAGAAGGATAATATAACAAATAACAATATCAATTCAATTGTCAATTCAAATAACAAGACATTCAATTTGCAGTTTTTTCTGAATGAACAATGTAAAGATGCTTTGAATATTGGTGAATTTGTGGATTCAATCAAGTTGCAATTAACAGATCTTGAAAATACAGGTAGAATGGGATATGTTGAAGGTGTTTCCAAAATTCTCATAAAGAATTTGAATGAATTAGATACATTTAAAAGACCAATACATTGCAGTGATTTAAAACGTGAAGTGTTATACATTAAAGATAATGATACATGGTCAAAGGAAGATGATGATAAACAGGTGATTAAAAAGGCCATCAAAGATGTGGCCAATAAAAACATTCGGCAAATAACTGAATGGACTAACTTGAACCCTGATTGCAAAAGTTCAGAATCTAAAAAGAATAACCAATATTTAAATATTGTAATGAACTCCATGTCTGGAGGATCCAATGAAGAACAAAATAATAATATTGAAAAAATCATTAAAAATATTACCAAAACAGTTATGATTGAAAAATAGGGTATTTTTCTATTTAAAAAATATGTGACTATATATGCTCTCATATTTTATATCATTTTTCATGTGTATTTCTCAGTAACAACTTCTTTCCAAAAAGTCAAAAGGGAAATGGATTTTGGACATTTTTAAAAATGTCCAATTTTGGAAATCCGAAAAAAGTTTTGAAAATGGGTCAAAAACGCGATTGTGACTGAGATGATCACCTTTATTTTTTTTGTGTGAAAAAAGTGTGACGATAAAATTTTCGTATTTTTGCAAAAAAACTAATATTTTTGTATATTAAGGCGAGAATGGAAAACGAGGAAATAAATTTTACACAAAAAAACGAGCAATTATATGTATGTGAACCGTGTGACTTTAAATGCTGTTTCAAATCTGATTTTAACCGACATTTGTCTACTCGTAAACATTTAGACAGTCACAATGGAAATTTGTCGGAAATGAAAAAAACGAGTTTAGTGTGTAAATGTGGTAAAGAATACAAATCTACAAGCGGACTGTGGAAACATAAAAACACATGTATTCAATGCAAGAATGATGTCAACAATGTAGACATTAATTGCGAACTTTCCAAGAAGGATAATTTAATTGAATATCTCATCAAAGAAAACTCTGAATTTAAGGGACTCATCATGGAACTAATTAAGAAAGAAACCCCAAATAATACAATATATAATAACAACAACAACATAAATTCGAATAACAACAATTCATTCAATTTGAACTTTTTTCTGAACGAGCAATGTAAAGACGCAATTAATATTAGCGATTTTGTAGAAAATATTAAGATGCAATTATCCGACCTAGAAATGTTTGGTCATACAGGTTACGTAGAAGGTGTTTCCAAAATACTTATTAAGAATCTGAATGAATTAGACACATGTAAAAGACCAATTCATTGTAGCGATTTAAAACGCGAAGTATTGTACATAAAAGATGATGATAAATGGTTAAAAGAAGATGATGATAAACATGTAATTAAAAAGGCGATCAAAGATGTCGCCAATAAGAATATTAAACAGATTCCAGAATGGATGAAGAAGAATCCAGACTGTAAGAATTCGGATTCCAAAAAAAATGACCAATACCTCAAAATAGTAATGAATTCCATGTCAGGAGGATCCAATGAAGAACAATGCAACAATATTGAAAAAATTATTAAAAATATTACAAAATCCGTGATTATTGAGAAATAATGTTTTCTTGTTAGTTTAATTTAAATATATATCTTTTTATTAAAAATATATATGACTGACCAAGATAAACAGAACCAGAACGCAAAGAATCCAAAGAAAGGAGAGAACGCATTCAAATCATTTGAAGATCTAGTTGTTCCTGCCGAATTCAGTAAGATAATTAACGATTTTATTTCTGATATTTTAACCACATTTCCCGAATATACAGGTCTAATTAAGCGCTGGTGGTCAAATGATGAATCCAGAAAACAGAAAGAAGAGACCTTTGTATTTAGGCATTGTGTAAAGACAATTCCCGAACGTTTCTTCGATATTTTGTACAAGAACGCCGATATGTTTGGCGATGATTCGGAGACCAATACTGAGTTTTTACCCGGCATTGTATTCAAGCAACTATGGAAGTGTGACATTAGTGACACCACACGAGAGACCATCTGGAAGTACTTACAATTAATTTTGTTTTCAGTGATTGGATCGGTACACAATAGTGACGAATTTGGTGATACTGCGAAACTGTTTGAGGCGATCAATGAAGACGAATTGAAGACCAAATTATCGGAGACTTTAGATAATATGTCATCTTTTTTTGAGGAGGCGTCAAAAGGTCAGGAAAATACTGAAAGTAATACTGATAGTTCAAAGGAGGTACCTTTTACACCCGAAAATATGCCCAATGTAGAAGAACTACATGGACATCTTAATAGTCTTATGGGTGGAAAGTTGGGCAAACTGGCGATGGAGTTAGCAGAAGATACTGCGTCACAATTGGACTTGAATATGGACGACACTTCGAATCCCAAGGATGTCTTTCAGAAGTTGTTTAAGAACCCGGGTAAATTAATGAACATGGTTAAGAACATTGGCGGCAAAATTGAGAGCAAAATCAAGTCGGGTGAAATCAAGGAGAGTGAATTAATGAGCGAAGGTATGGATCTTTTGAATAAGATGAAGAGTATGCCGGGAATGGGAGATATGTCGAAGATATTTAGTCAAATGGGGATCCCTGGACTCGATAAGAATACCAAGGTAAATATGGGTGCAATGGAGGCGCAAATGAATAAGACCATGAAGATGGCAAAAATGAAGGAACGAATGAAGGCGAAGTCAGAACAAAAGGCGCAGACATCTGTACCTCAAGCAACACCTGCGTCCTCACCTTCGACAAAACCCCTATCTGAAGAAGAATTGATCAAGATTTTTAGCAGTGGTGAGAAGGCGGAACGAACACCGAGAGGCGCTAAACCGCCAGTCCAAACAACTAGTGACCAGCAAACTTCTTCCAAGAAGAAGAAGGGTAAGAAATAAATTCATATAATAAATTAATTAAATTATCATTTTATTATATAACTTTAATGACAAGACAAACAAGAACAAATAAGAGACAAAACAGGAGCAATAAAACGACCATGCGTAAAGGTGGGTCATTGTCTTTTTTTAGTAGAAAAAAAAATACAACTGTCATACTAACAGATTTACATGAAAAAGTAGGCAATATAAAACTGAAAGACATGGAAACAACCTTTCTTAACAATATAAATAAATTAGAAAGTCGCAAGACAGAGTGCGTTCCATTATGCCTTAAAGCGTGCACCGATGACGTGATGCGAGATCAATTGAAGCACATGATGTCAAACGGCACATTTTACGATTGGGGCAACATATGTGGTCACTCATTGGATGTTAAAAAATGCCGAGAGTTCATTCATACTTACACCAAACTGGATACTTATAATAAATTTGTTAGTTCATTGAGTAAAAATCTTCAAAAACATTTTGATGAACTAACAAGGAAATTGAATGAGGAACATTTAGGTAATACAAAGGCAGTTAAACCAATGTCTAAATCGAAATCAAGATCTAGTTCTAAATCAAAGTCGAAATCAAGATCTAGTTCTAAGTCCGTATTTAGTCCAAATCAAAATCAAAACTTTTTGTCAAGGTCAAGTTCTAAGTCTAACAAGTCGAATAAGTCAAATAGATCAAGCAGATCAAGTCGGTTAAGTGACTACAGTTTCAAGTCACTGGAACCATAGATGTTAGTTAAGTTTAAACTAACAACTTAACTTGCCCTTGTATACTTTAAAAAAACAAAAGACAAAATATAAACTATAAAAGTATATATATATTATAATGACAACTCCATTTTGGTCAAATGATCCGACAATATTATTTAACAAAGACGCCATTTTCCAGGTTTGGCCGTTTCCAACCATGACCTTTGAATCCAAGATGAACGCGATTAGTCGCCTTGTTATTATCCTTTCTACTTTAGGATTTATATTCACCATGAAATTCAATTTTCTTATTATTGGCGCAATTACATTAGCGATCATTTTCTCTATTTATCGTTATCGTAAGCAGACCATTGTTACTGGATTAAAGGAGAATTTTACGCAAAAAAAGAAGAAGTCTGATTCAGTTCCGGCGTCTGTAGTAAATAACCCAGTCACTCTGGAGAATGTATTAAGGAGCGAATTTTACCCTACCACAAAGAAGAATCCGTTTGGCAATGTCTTGCTAACTGATATCATGGACAATCCCGATAGACTAGCAGCGGCGCCCAGTTTTAATCCCGAGGTATCCGATGATATCACCAGCGCCGTTAAGAAGCAGACTCAAATGCTTTACCCGGGTATTAAAAACACCAATAAGCAACTATATGGTGACTTGTATGATAATTACCAATTGGATACCGATATGATGCAGCGGTTCTACACAACAGCAAACAGTAGGGTCACGAATGATCAAGGCGCCTATGGGCAATGGCTTTACGGAAACATGCCGTCATCAAAGGACGACAACGCAGCCGGAAATATGCAGCGTTATGCCGACAGTTATCGATACATATTGCTATAATTTGTCAGCATATATCGTAACAAAATGTTTTAGATATTACAATAATTTGTTGCGAACAGTTTTACACATATAATTATAATCTAAGTTTTGAAACAAATGTTGTTAGTATTTTGTACGACAGACATTTAGAAACACATAAACACAATAATAATAATTAAAGAAAGAATAAATATAAATTAATTTGAATAATTTATTTTTATTGTAGTAATATATAAAAATGGCTAACGTTTCAGATTTTACATTTAATACAATGGGAAGAATTGGCAACGATAGTTGCTCGCAAGACATAAATTCAATTGAGAACGCCCAAGCGTGTTCCTATTTGCTTCAAAATTACTTTACAACGGACTGCAATATGTCGAAGGCGAAGCAATTGGCGACAACACAACCCGGCATCATTTATTCTGGAAGCATGGGTTCAGACATGTGTGGTTCCAACATTGACGACAGTTCCAAGTTGCTTATTGGAACAGTTCAAACACACCCCAAGGCCAGAATTGATCTGTTTCAACGCCCATTTGCCACCGTTCCATTTTTAGGAAGAGGTGCAGTCGATCCTACTTTGGAATCACAAATTCAACAAGGTGAGGCAATAACTAGCAAGCGTACTATTACTCAGTTGTCTGAGAAGAGTCACTTGAAGTACCACACTACACCAATGATTCCTTCAGTTAAGGAAAATATTCAGAATCCAAATAATTTGATTGAATCAAGTGCGGCAGAGGGTTGGATTCGAGGCGGTGTGCCGTCTCGTGAACTAACAAGAGATCGCTCAATGTATTCTAATCAGTAACAAAATAATTTAACAAACTAAAATAAATAAATAATTTCATAAATATTATTGATTAAGATATAAAGGTTTTCATATTATATACTATAAAATGTACAAAACAGATTTTATAGTACGATATCATGATATAGAAAATGAATTAGTCCGGCGCTTAGAAGTGCGTTTGGCGGCGGAGGCGGCAGCAGAAATAACCGCGGCAATTGAATCTGTATTTAGAAACGCTGGTGAGCATTCAAATGAAAATATTGTGATCAATGTAGAGGTTGGCGGCAGTGGTGATAGTGATGATGATAATCGAGGACGACGAATTGAAGTAGTTAATAGTAGTAGATCAAAGTTACAAAATACTAACGTTACTACTAACGCTAGTACAAATGATAACGTTAATGAAAATGTTGTAGTAAATAGTGTAGCAGCAAACGCAGATGTAGAAGATGACGATCAAGAAGACCAAGACCAAGAAGAGGATGAAGAAGACTATAAATACACAAGAAAAGATGTAACCTATATTTGTGAGAAGTTATATCGCGACGAATTGTTGTCGGTGTTTTGCGCAGAATCCATTGATGACCCCAAAATGGACGAAGGTATCAAGGCAATATTTGAGGCGCTAATTAAAAATGAAGAGTTCCAAACATTTCTTACGGAGATGAATGGATTGTTATCTGATCCAAGTAAGGCGAAGACTGAAACCGAGTTGGCAAATTTGAAACGCAATACCGACTATTTGCTATTCATTACATTATTTAGTCAACAATCATTCTATTTGACACACAAATGTTTATGCCAAATGCTGACGCTGGGACATGTGGAACCGGATATGATGGACCAATTGAAGCAGCGGACGCTGAAGATATTTCAGATCAGCGATAAAAAACCGGAAAAATAAAGGTGAATGTAAATGAATTTATATTATATATTTTATTATATAAAGTATATAATAATGGCATCCACACGCAATAAAAATACTCCAGGCAATTTCTGCTTGGATCACAGACAAAATGTACAAATTGAATCATGGCAATTATACAAAAATGGCGCAGGTGGTTACGCATATGAGACAAATTTAGCGGGCAGAGGATTTAACCAAGGACACATGCCTTGGAACACATTGTCACACAATCCTGCCGACATTGAGTCATTCTTGTTTGGTATTAACTCGACTAATTTAGTCAATCCTGCGCCGCCACTAAGACCCGAATTAAAATGCTTGCAGAGTGCCAACTTGTATGGCAAACCGGATACACTCATGCCTGTGCCTTTGGTCGTACCAAAGAATCAAAGACCATTTCCTGTACCACAATAATTATTAATTTAATAATTATCACCACAATAGATTATCATCATTTTAGTAATAGTTTGTTATAAATTTATATTAATTATATATATTTATAATAATATGAGCAGTATTAACGCAGAAAATATAACTGTTACCAATTTGACTGTACAAAATATTAATGGAACCCCTGTGTCTTCTTTTGGTTCTAGTAGTGGTTGCGGGACCGGTAACCCATGTGATCAAGTAGACACTTGTTACAATTGTGATGATGGGTGTCCACAATGTCTACCTTATCCGGAAAGTTGTGCAGGAGCAACTGGATCTACTGGAGCAACTGGAGCAACAGGAGCAACTGGAGCAACAGGACCACAAGGAATATCAAGTGGTCTTGTACTATATTTAAATATGAGCGAACCAACTGCTATTGATTGGTTTAAACAGTCAACAATTTCCAATCCATTCCCAGCAACACAACCACTAAACCCAGGCGCCACAGATCAAGAATATAGTAATGTACCAGGCACATCATCATCAGGACCACCAACTTTTGTTCGTAAATTATCTCTATTACATTCAGGTGCTACACAATCAAATGTTAAACAATTATTTAACCCACCAAATACTGATAATTATTGGTCTACCCAATTTGCCATTCCATTGAGTGAATTAGATAATCCAGTATCAATTCCCCAAGGTATTTGGGAACTGACATTATTTTGTGATCATGAAGGTTCTCCAAATATATCTTATAATTACATTGTTTATGGGTATAACAGTGGTTCTAGTCCAGTTTTAACTGAAATTATAAGTTCTGTTTCGAAACCAGTTATAACAGAATCTCCAAAAATTTCTTCAATTTCAATTTCGGTAGCAATTCCTGAAACACCTTTGACAAATTATACACACATAGTTGTAATAGTATGTGGTAATAATAGTGTATCAGCAGGAACTGATAAAGCAACTAGTTATTATGAAGGTACATCAACATATTCGCATTTACATACAACCTTTAGCGCAATTCAAGGTGTTACGGGCGCCACAGGTAGCACTGGCGCTACTGGAGCAACGGGAGCAACAGGTGCCACAGGTAGTACTGGCGCTACGGGTTCAACAGGATCCACTGGAGCAACAGGATCCACTGGAGCAACAGGATCCACTGGAGCAACAGGTAGTACTGGTGCAACTGGCGCAACAGGAGCAACTGGCGCAACAGGAGCAACTGGTGCGTCAAGTACAAATATTTATGGGTCATTTTATTCAAAAATATCCATGTATAATTCTCTTCCATTAGCAACTAGATACATGTTGTTCGAAAACACTGATGTTGTTAATGGTATGACTGCTTCTTCTCCTGGTGTAACAATTGGCGCAACGGGACCTGGATATACTGGGTCAACAGGTACTATTTTAACATTTGGATCAACAGGAACATATAATATCCAATTTTCAGCGCAATTAGATAAAACTAGTTCAGGAAACGATACAGTTAATATTTGGCCTCTTAAAAGCGGTGTAGCGGTGCCTTGGAGTAATACAAGTGTTTTGGTTCAAACTAACAATGGTAAACATGTTGCGGCGTGGAATTATATGTATAATTTTAATAAAGACGAAACTTTTCAATTACTGTGGGGAGCAGCAGATTCTAGTATGAGAATAATTGCTTCAGGAGCAACAGGCGCAATACCAGAGACGCCAAGTGTCATACTAACAGCGCAAAAAGTTTCTATTTAAGATTCAATAATTGCTGATTATATTATTTTAGTTTTACATTAAATTCAAATTGTTAGTTTAATGTAAATATATTATATATTATATTAATGTCATCGTATTCAAATTATTTAGGAGCAAAAAGATGTTGTAATACAAATAATGGATTAATACCTGGACCACAGGGAATTCCTGGTCAAAAAGGAGACACTGGACCTCCTGGTCCATCAGGACCACAAGGCATTACTGGATCTACTGGATCCACTGGATCCACTGGAGCAACAGGACCACAAGGATTTAGAGGTGCTCTAGGTCCACAAGGAGCAACAGGAGCAACAGGCGCGACTGGAGCGCAAGGACCACAAGGACCACAAGGACAACAAGGAATATCATCTGGTTTAAATTTATATTTAAATTTTAGCGAACCTGACCCCAGCGATATATCATTATTTACAAACATCACAGTTCCTTTGTTACCAGATCCACCAAAAGACCCAGCAATTGGTTCATTTCCATCCTTTACAGGAACAACTGATGATTATCCAGTAAATACATATCCATTAAAGGTAAGGCATTTATCAGTTGATCCAACATCACATAGTCAAGGATTTGTGACCCAAACATTTTCTAATGTAGGAACTGAATATTGGTCAACACAATTTGCAATTTCTTTGAATGAAATTAACAATCCAGTTTTAATACCTTCTGGTATATGGTCTCTTAATTTATTTGCAAATCATATAGGGGTGTCTAATGTGTCTTATCAATTTAGATTGTATCAATATGATGAGACAGTACCATCTTTGAGTGAAATTATTCCTAGTGGTTCTGGATTTGAAACTATAGTTGAGGCAGATCCAGCAATATCACAGTATACAATTACTACTGTTATCCCAACAACACCTTTAAATCCGGGAACAACTCATATTATTGTGATAATAACAGGTAAAGCAAATTCTGTGAGTGGAACACAAACTGGACGAACATATTATGAAAGTTCAGCAACATATTCGTATTTGTCAACAACATTTAGCGCCCAAACTACGGTTGTTGGCGCCACTGGCAGTACAGGAGCAACTGGTGATACAGGAGCAACAGGATCCACAGGAGCAACAGGTGCCACTGGATCCACAGGCGCAACAGGTGCCACTGGCAGTACAGGAGCAACTGGTGCCACAGGTGATACAGGAGCAACAGGAGCAACTGGCAGTACAGGAGCAACTGGTGCCACAGGTGATACAGGAGCAACAGGCGCCACAGGAGCAACTGGTGATACAGGTGCCACAGGTGCCACAGGCAGTACAGGAGCAACTGGTGATACAGGAGCAACAGGAGCAACAGGAGCAACTGGTGATACAGGTGCCACAGGTGCCACAGGCAGTACAGGAGCAACTGGTGATACAGGAGCAACAGGAGCAACTGGCAGTACAGGAGCAACTGGTGCCACAGGTGATACAGGAGCAACAGGCGCCACAGGAGCAACTGGCGCCACTGGCAGTACAGGAGCAACTGGTGATACAGGAGCAACAGGTGCCACAGGTGATACAGGAGCAACAGGTGCCACAGGCAGTACAGGAGCAACTGGCAGTACAGGTGCCACTGGCAGTACAGGAGCAACAGGCGCCACTGGATCCACAGGAGCAACTGGATCCACTGGAGCAACAGGACCTGCCGGCACATTTCCAGGCGTAACAGGCGCATTTTTATACAGAACAGGACAATCTTCCGCCGATACGTCAGATCCAGCAGTAATCACAACAGACGCAACCAAAACCTATTTAATAGTAACCCAAAACTATTTTTCAGTAAACACCGCAAGTGGACCATTTAAAATATATGTCCAAGCAACTGATCCAGGCGCTGTAGGCGCCGGTTCAATTTGGATAAATACTACTGCCGTTTAATTTAATTATATAACCAAGCATCATCATCCACATTACGTACAGCAACATTTGCGCTTGTCCAAGTATTATTGATATTTCTTACTTTAACATCAATAGTTGTCCATCCATTATTGTTTGAGTTTCTGACTCGAACCACATTAGCGCTACCATATTGAGCTAAAACTGCTGTGCTCTGTTCACTCGCAGGTATAGATCCGGCGTTTTCTGATTGATATTGAATACAAACATCATTCATTGTCGCCACTTTAAAATAATATTGTTTGCCTTGAGTTAATGTTGTGCCGCCTTCAAATGTTGCTGTATATTGATAAGTTGTACCAGAGATGAGTGTTCTAGTGATAGATGTATCAGCGCCCACATAGTTGTATGTTCCTCCCAAAGTTTCCGAATAGAAAAATCGAACATAAACAACAGCTGATTCAGTTACACTTGAAATAAAACTCTGCACTTCATTACTTTGACAAGTAATACTTATACCAGTGCTCGTAGTAGTAATCACCAAATTAGTTGGTTGTGGTGGAGAAGAATTATATGTAAGATATCCCATAATTGAGGTATCAGCATTACGTACTGTTAACGATACATTTGTTGCAGCTAATTCGCCGGTACTTATGTATACATTTTGACCAGTTTGTGTTGATCTAGCAAAAATATTATAAAATGCAGTTGATGTATAAACACCTGTAAAACCAGCAACATACGTTGTGTTAGCAGTTAATGATAGTGTATTTCTTGAATTAATAAAAGGAAATGATGTTGCCAGCACAGAAGCTCCTGCAGAAATATTACCTCCATTGGCCAAGGCGTTATAAGCTGGTATAGAAGACGCTGGAACTAATGGAGATGCTGGAACTCCTATAGATGAACCCATAATAAATGAACCAGTTGAGGTATATAATTTAAAATATGCGTAGCCATTTCTATCTGCCGATCCATCAGGATTACCACCTGAGCAGGCCATTGTCAAATTATAAGGATACCAAACATGGGCAGAAGTTGGAGAAGCGGGGGTAGCGTAATTCCAAGTTCTATTTGCTGTTGGACAAACTGTTAAATAACTTACAACAAAGTTTGAATGAAATGATTCGCCATCATTTCCACTCCACGTAGCAAAATCTTGATTTGACTTTAGTTGTAATTGTGCAACTGTAGTATATTGATTAGTTCTTGTTATAGAGTAAACAGGCATTTAATTTATATATCTTATTAATAAAAATAATAAAATACAATGTATTAATTTTATTATTTTAATAAGTAAAAACTGCTATTATTATATTGTATATTATTATAAATGTCATACAACACATATACAAATTATTTAGGAGCAAAACGCTGTTGTAATACATCAGGAAGTGGTGGCATGCCTGGTCCTCAGGGTGTGCCTGGACCTATTGGTTTAACTGGGGCGACTGGCGCTAAGGGCGACCCTGGATCAACTGGCGCTACTGGCGCTACTGGCGCTACTGGCACTCCTGGCGCTACTGGATCTCAAGGCAATCAAGGAATTTCCACTGGACGGTTATTATATTTAAATTATCACGATTTAACAAGTATTCCCATATTACAAAATCCGTCGGGTTCACCACCTTATAATATATTAAATCCTCCACCAAATGATCCATTACCTATAAATCAGACAATATATTATAATGGTGCACCGGCATTAGACCCAGATTATATAAGTCAATTATCTCCAACTATATCAACTAATGCACAGTCAATTGTTACTCAAACATTCCCAATTCAAAATCAAGAAGACTGGAGTACCCAATTTGCTATTCCAATTGCAAATTTAGCGAACCCAATTACACCAACATTTATTCCAAAAGGATTATGGAATATGTATTTGTTTTCTTCAACCCCTGATATGGGTTATAATAGTTCTTTCAAATTTAGATTATATGGATTAGTTAATCAGAGTCTTTATGAATTAGTACCAGGAGGTTCATCTTTTGCTACACCAGTTCCGAGTACAACGGCAGTGCCACCAAGTCCAGTAATTAATCAATGTATTATGTCAATGCCTATATCAAGCAATATTTCTATAATAGGATATACATATATTGTTGTTATTATTACTGGTAAGTGTGTTGGAACAACCCCTGGAGTGTTATCTTCTTATTATGAAACTACTCAAACATATTCTTATATTTCAACAACGTTTGACGCTACTCCTGGTATTACAGGACCTACAGGCGCTACAGGTAGTACAGGATCAACTGGCGCCACAGGTAGTACAGGATCAACTGGCGCCACAGGTAGTACAGGTGCCACAGGTAGTACAGGATCAACTGGCGCCACGGGATCTACGGGATCAACTGGCGCCACAGGTAGTACAGGATCAACTGGCGCCACAGGTAGTACAGGTGCCACGGGATCTACTGGATCTACTGGCGCCACGGGATCTACTGGTGCCACAGGTAGCACAGGAGCAACAGGATCAACAGGATCAACTGGCGCCACAGGATCTATTGGTGAAACAGGTGCCACGGGATCTACTGGTGCCACAGGTAGTACAGGAGCAACAGGAGCAACAGGAAGTACAGGAGCAACAGGAAGTACTGGCGCTACTGGACACACAGGAAGTACTGGCGCTACTGGACACACAGGAAGTACTGGCGCTACTGGACACACAGGAAGTACTGGCGCTACTGGACACACAGGAAGTACTGGCGCTACTGGACACACAGGGAGTACAGGCGCAACAGGAAGTACAGGAGCAACTGGTGATACAGGCGCTACTGGATCTACTGGCGCTACTGGAGCAAATGGAAATTTTGGTGGTAATACATTGTTATACTTGTATAAACCTGATACAACAACAATAAATCCATTATCAGGAGTCCCACAAGGATATATACAACCAGAGTTTAATATATTTAATGACCCAACAACTGTAACTCATTTAGCGTTAAGTGTAACAGACGCTCAAGGAAATCCTAATACGCCGCTATGGATTCAATCACTTGTTTTAAATAATGGAGGTGTTGTTAGAATAAGTGAAAATTACAATTCAGGAAATTATATGATTTTTAATATACCGGGTCAAGTACTTTCACCATTTCAACCATATGGACCATTTGGAAATAAATATTATTCATTTGATCATGTAACATATATAACTTCTTCTGTAAACACATTTCCAGTTGGAACACCAGTAACAGTGTCATATACGGCAAATGGATCCACCGGTGCCACAGGAGCAACAGGAGCAACAGGAGCAACTGGAGCAACTGGAGCAACTGGAGCAACTGGAAGTACTGGAGCAACTGGAGCAACTGGATCAACTGGAAGTACTGGATCAACTGGAGCAACGGGATCTACTGGAGCAACGGGATCTACTGGAGCAACGGGATCTACTGGAGCAACGGGATCTACTGGAGCAACGGGATCTACTGGAGCAACGGGATCTACTGGAGCAACTGGTAGCACTGGCGCCACTGGCAGCACTGGATCAACAGGTGCTACTGGAGATACAGGAGCAACCGGAAGTACAGGATCAACTGGATCCACCGGAGCAACTGGATCAACTGGATCAACTGGATCCACTGGAGCAACTGGATCAACTGGATCCACTGGAGCAACTGGAGATACAGGCGCAACGGGATCAACTGGCGCAACGGGATCAACTGGCGCAACTGGAGCAACGGGATCAACTGGCGCAACGGGATCAACTGGCGCAACGGGATCAACTGGAGCAACTGGAGCAACTGGCGCAACTGGAGCAACGGGATCCACTGGAGCAACTGGATCGACAGGCGCTACTGGATCTACTGGCGCTACTGGAGCAACTGGAGCAACTGGTGATACTGGAGCAACGGGATCCACTGGAGCAACGGGATCCACTGGAGCAACGGGATCAACTGGCGCTACTGGAGATACAGGAGCAACCGGAAGTACTGGTGCAACTGGATCAACTGGAGCAACTGGAGCAACGGGATCCACTGGAGCAACTGGAGCAACTGGCGCAACTGGAGCAACTGGAGATACAGGTGCGACTGGATCCACTGGTGCCACAGGCGCTACGGGATCTACTGGATCGACTGGAGCAACTGGATCAACTGGAGCAACTGGATCTACTGGAGCAACTGGAGACACTGGCGCTACGGGATCTACTGGCGCCACAGGTTCAACTGGCGCGACTGGTGCCACAGGCGCTACGGGATCAACTGGAGCAACTGGATCAACTGGAGCAACTGGCGCTACTGGGTCTACAGGCGCCACTGGGTCTACAGGCGCCACAGGATCTACTGGCGCTACTGGTAGCACTGGCGCCACAGGTGACACTGGTGCCACAGGTAGCACTGGTGCCACAGGTAGCACTGGCGCCACAGGTAGTACAGGATCTACTGGCGCTACAGGTGATACTGGAGCAACAGGTAGTACAGGATCAACTGGCGCTACTGGATCAACGGGATCGACTGGTGCAACGGGATCGACTGGCGCAACTGGATCAACGGGATCAACTGGTGCAACGGGATCGACTGGCGCAACTGGATCTACAGGTGCAACTGGCGCAACTGGTGACACTGGCGCAACTGGATCGACTGGAGCAACTGGCGCCACGGGATCTACGGGTGACACTGGCGCAACTGGATCAACTGGATCAACTGGTTCAACAGGCGCAACAGGTAGTACAGGCGCAACAGGATATGGCGCTACAGGAGCAACTGGTAGTACTGGCGCTACAGGAGCAACTGGTGCAACTGGACCTCAAGGGCAAAATGGATTATCATCAGGTTTACTATTATATTTAAATTACGGACACACTGCTCCAGGACCAACTGCTGGGGCATCAGGCGCCGCTGGTATTCCTTATTTTGTAAACCCCCCAATAACAGGAATAACGGGAGCAACTGCGCCATCAAACGTATCACAATATTTCTCTTATTATAATGGAGTAACAGGAATTGGATTTACGGCAGGACCACCAACACAACAATATGTTAATCATTTATCAGTTAATCCAGTAACAGATACACCATCAAGTTATGTAACACAGTTTTATCCTAACGGATCAAATCCTGGTCCAGAGTTTTGGACAACACAATTTGCTATACCAATGTATGAATTGAATGGTCCAGCATTTATTCCACCTGGTATTTGGGACATGGCGTTATATTGTCAACAAATTGGCGCTGGAACAGTTGAATATCAATTTAGAATTTATGAATATAATTATTTTACATCTGCTTTAAATGAGTTATTTCCAGCGTCACCTTCAGGTTATGATGCGATTGCGCCTGCCATTCTTACTCAACAAACAATATCTACTGTTTTTTCACAAACAACATTTACTACCGGAACAACACACATTGTTGTAATTATAACAGGACGATCAGTTGGGTTAATTGGCGCTACAGCAACAACCTATTATGTTGCTAATACTTATTCACACATGCACGCATCATTTAGCGCTCAAACAGGAGTCACTGGCGCTACGGGATCCACTGGAGACACTGGACCAACAGGAGCAACTGGATCTACAGGTGCAACTGGTTCAACTGGATCTACGGGCGCTACAGGATATGGTGTTACAGGCGCAACTGGATCAACAGGTGCCACAGGAGCAACTGGAGATACAGGTGCCACAGGAGCAACTGGAGATACAGGTGCAACGGGATCAACAGGTGCCACAGGAGCAACGGGATCAACAGGTGCCACAGGAGCAACGGGATCAACAGGTGCCACAGGAGCAACGGGAGATACGGGCGCGACAGGTTCAACAGGATCTACGGGCGCGACAGGAGCAACAGGATCTACTGGTGCCACAGGAGCAACGGGATCTACTGGTGCCACAGGTTCAACAGGAGATACTGGTGCCACAGGTAGTACAGGATCTACTGGTGCCACAGGTGCCACAGGATCTACTGGTGCGACTGGATCTACGGGAGATACAGGTGCCACAGGTAGTACAGGTGCCACAGGTAGTACAGGCGCTACAGGTAGTACAGGATCAACTGGTGCCACAGGTAGTACAGGATCAACTGGCGCTACAGGTAGTACAGGATCTACCGGCGCTACAGGATCAACAGGATCTACAGGCGCTACTGGTAGTACTGGAGCAACTGGCGCTACTGGTAGTACAGGATCAACTGGTGCCACAGGTTCAACTGGATCTACTGGCGCTACAGGTTCAACTGGATCTACTGGCGCTACAGGTAATACTGGCGCCACAGGATCAACTGGATCTACAGGTGCCACAGGATCTACTGGTTCTACTGGAGCAACTGGTGCCACAGGATCTACTGGTGCCACAGGATCTACTGGTTCTACTGGCGCCACAGGATCTACAGGAGCAACTGGATCAACTGGATCTACTGGATCAACTGGATCTACTGGAGCAACTGGATCTACTGGAGCAACTGGATCTACTGGAGCAACTGGATCTACTGGATCTACTGGTGCAACTGGTGCAACTGGATCTACTGGATCTACTGGTGCAACTGGATCTACTGGATCTACTGGTGCAACTGGAGCAACTGGATCTACAGGTAGTACAGGATCTACAGGCGCCACAGGATCAACAGGATCAACTGGAGCAACAGGTTCAACTGGAGCAACAGGTTCAACTGGATCTACTGGTGCCACAGGTAGTACAGGATCTACTGGTGCCACAGGATCTACTGGTGCCACAGGTAGTACAGGATCTACTGGTGCAACTGGATCTACTGGTAGTACTGGATCTACTGGCGCCACAGGTAGTACTGGAAGTACTGGAGCAACTGGATCTACTGGTGCCACAGGTAGTACTGGAAGTACTGGAGCAACTGGTGCCACAGGTAGTACTGGTGCCACAGGTTCAACTGGTGCCACAGGTTCAACTGGTGCAACTGGAGCAACAGGTAGTACTGGCGCCACAGGTAGTACAGGATCAACAGGCGCCACAGGTAGTACAGGATCAACCGGCGCCACAGGTAGTACTGGCGCGACTGGTGCAACTGGCGCCACAGGTCAACTAGGTAATTTTGGTGGTGATACATTATTATATAAATATGCAGGAGTAATAACAACCCCAACAGTAATGTCTACCGGATTCTTCGCATATTATACTGGTACAAATGATTATCTTTATTTTAATCCTACGTATTATACAGGTGGTGACGCAACAACATGGTTACAAGCGCTAACATCAAGTACCAATCCAATAAAAGGTCGAATTCGTGTAAGTATAAATGGCATTCAAAATACTTTTGTTGACTTTTCAATTAATGGAGTATATTCGATATATTCAGGTTCAACATATGTAATTCCAGTATTCTCAGTAGCGTCAAATGGAACAATTGCTACAAATGATATTTGTACAGTTTCATTTGCTTTTGCTGGAGATGTTGGCGCCACAGGAACTGTTTCTCCAAATGCAACAATAGAAGGTCAATATATAGTATGGGATGGTTCAGCGTGGGTAATCGGAACAAGCGCCTCATACTTAGGTGTAACAAATTTGAATTTAGGTGCATATGCTCTTGATAGTTTAACTTTTTCAGGCGGTACGAATATTAACAATACTGCGGTAGGACACTCTTCGATGACTGCTTTGACAAGTGGTTATGAAAATACGACAGTAGGTTCTAACACAGGGTTATCACTTACCACTGGTATTTATAATACTATTGTTGGTGCAAATGCTGGAACTAGTACACAAGGTAATTATAACACAATAATAGGTTCTTCCGCCACGACAACCATAAATAATAATTCAGTAGTTTTAGGTAGTAATTCTTCAAGTTATGCTAATGATGAAATTGTAATTGGATATGCTACTACAGGCGCAGGTGCAAATACAACAGTTATTAAGTCTTTAAAGAATAGGGATGGAACTGGAATACCAATACCAGATGCGGCATATTCAAATTATGTCCACTATAATCCGACAACACATGAAGTATCATATATTCCTGAAGTCCTCTATATAACAACTACTCCATATACATTACCAGCAGGTGCATCAAATCAGCAATTAACATTAGTAAATCACGCATCACTTGGCGTAAGATACTCACCTTATCCTCGAAACTCTTTTGGAACAAGTGGAGGCACTAATGGAACTGTCTACGCAATGGATAATGATGGAAATGTAGCAACTGGAGAAATAATTATTGGAGGTGATTTTACAACAGCGGGTCCAACATCGACTGCTGTAGGAAGAATATGTAGAGTTTCTCCTGATGGTTTAACAATTGTCAGCACATTAAATGACGGTGTTGATGGTATAGTTTATTCTATATTTTTTGATCTTTATGGATATGTTGGTTATCCAACAATTTATGCTGGAGGTGATTTTCTTGGTGCAAATACTGGTGGCAGCACTCAAGTAAATCGTATTTCATATTATAACACAAATGCCGCAACTTGGTTTCCAATGGGAGCAGGCGCCACTCCTGGTTTAGATTCAACTGTTAGAGCAATAACAAAATTAGATTCATTTAATACAAGTGGAAAAATAACAGTAGGTGGTGATTTTCTTGCTACAAATACAGGAACAAAACTTAATAAAATTTCTTATTACGACCCACCTACAAACCTTTTCGAACCTTTTTTAGGTTTACCTTATGGTGTAAATAATCTCACTTTTCCAGGTGTCGTACACGCTATTTACGTTTCGCCTACTTATATTTATGTAGGTGGTTCATTTGAATTTGTAGCGGGAGGCGTTAAGGCAAGAAATATCGCAAGGTATGATATTAATAACCAAGTATGGTCAGCATTGATAGATTCTGTAAAACTTGGTGATGGTACAGACGGGACAGTTTACGCTATTACGGGAGATCCATCTAACCCTGAACACCTTTATGTTGGTGGTTTTTTTAACTATACTGGACAAAGTACTAGTGGGTTTAGTTATGCAGGTGTGTCGTGCAATAATATTGCTTATTGGGATAATGGAGTTTCAAGATGGTTTTCTCTTCAAGATACAGTTACGCAAAATCAAGGAACACAAAGTACTGTTTATGCTATTAAAGTAGTTAATATTTCAGGTACTAATTTTGTTTTTGTAGGCGGTCAATTCAATTATGTATCTGCCGCAAGCATAGATCCATTAGCCCCGGCTGGACCATCAGTACAAGCAGATAATGTTGCTGTATTTCAAATTGTTGGCACCGCTTATTCAGGTCAATGGTTTCCAATTTATTTTAGTATGGGAAGTCCTGGAACACCAATATCACAACCGTGTGGTATTTCTGGTACGGTTTATGCTTTAGAATATCACACAACTTTTAATCTTTTAATAGTAGGAGGATGGTTTTCATTTTCATATGATGGAACTGGAAATCCTCTTACAAATCCAGCGACTATGAGTTTTATTTCTTATTATAATACTACTAGCTTTTCTCCTGGTCAATGGTCGATTATGGGAAATGCTACAACAGCAGGTGGCGCATTAGATAACATTGTTTACTCTTTAGCAGTAGACCAAACAAATAATTTTGTATATGCCGGAGGTAGTTTTCAACAAGATCTAGATAATATGACAAACCCCTTATGGGGTATTGGTTATTATCAATTGGGTGCCGGTATGAATTGGTCTCAAATGTTGGCTCCAGGTGGTAGTATTGCTAACGATGCTGGAACAGGATCTGCCAACCCAGGTACTGTATACGCATTAAATCTAGATGCTACAGGTACTTTATGGGCTGGTGGTTTGTTTCAACAAATGGGTACAATTGTTGCTGATAATATGGCGCAATGGCAAAGCAGTGTTTTATCTTGGCAATCTTCAACATTTGGTAATAGTAATAGCGGAGGAACAAATGCAAAAGTTAATGCGATTGGTTTCAGAACCTTCGTTCCATCTTCACCAGATGTACTTGTTATTGGTGGAGAATTTACATCATTTGCTACCTTTGATGGAATTAATACAAATACAATCACTACGAATTACATGGCATATGCTAAAAGTTCAAGTGGAAGTTGGGGAAATGTAGGTTGGGACAACGCACCGTATTCAAGCATTGTAAACAATGCTGGATTTATCGGAAGTGGTGATTCAGTTAAAGCAATATGCTATATAGGTTTTGATTTATATGTAGGTGGTCAATTAACACAGGTTAATGGTTTATCAGGAATAAATAATTTAATAAAATGGGTCAGTGACGTAAGCAGTCCAACCATTGGATATTGGAGTCCAATAATTTATAATCCTGTTTTAAATGTTAATTCACCAGGCGAATATGGTGTAAATGGTATAGTCCATGCTTTAGAAACAAATAATGGCAGTCAGTTATATGTTGGAGGTGATTTTGCTGCGAGTGGTGGCGGAAGTTATCAATTAAATAAAATAGGCATTTTAGATCCATATATTTTTACTTGGACAACATTGATAAAAGCAGGTTCAGGTATTGGGTTCAATAATACTGTATATAGTATATCATATAATTTATCAAGTAATAACACATTAATAGGTGGTTCATTTACAAATACGGGCGGAACACCTAATTTACCGCTAGGGGGTATAGCAAGTTTCGTAAATTTTACAATAGAGCCGTTTCAAGTATTAGACATTGATTATTATGGTGTAGCAGGTAGTTCAGCAACAGTTTATACCGTTTTACAAAATTCATTTAATTCGTTTGTATATCGATATTTGGGTGGAAACTTTTTAACTACCACACCGATTACAACGACGACATTAAACAACATGGCTGTAATTTTACCTCCAGTTGGTTCATTAACAGTTAACGGTTCATTTAATGATCCATTAATAGGTCCTATAAGTTCAATAACATTAGACTATTATGACGAAACGACACATCTAATTTATGATACAGCTGATGGTATATGGTTGTCAGCAAATGGACCTTTTTCAGCACCTGTGCCTCCTGGAACTTATTGGGCTGATTATTTGTATTGGAATGACTTAACAAATAAATGGACGGTTGGTAGTGATGTTGTTAGACTTGGAAGAGATTCGGGACAGTATGGACAAAATCAATATTCCGTTGCAGTTGGTTATAATGCGGCAAATACAGGTCAAGGGGGTGGTAGTGTAGCTATTGGAAGCTTAGCAGCAGCTTCAAACCAAAACGGAGAAAGTGTAGCAATTGGATCCGCGGCAGGTCAATATAGTCAAGGTTATGCGAGCGTAGCAATTGGAAATTCAGCAGGAAATTATCTTCAAGAATATCGTTGTGTAGCAATTGGATCCAACGCTGGTCAAAATCAACAAAAACCATTTTCTATCGCAATTGGAAATGCAGCAGCACAAAATGCTCAAGGATGGTGGAGTATTGCGATAGGTTATTTAGCAGGACAATTTAATCAAAATTCTTATTGCTTGGCTATAGGTAATTCAGCAGGTTATTTACAACAGGCTATAAATTCAATAGCGTTGGGAAATGGCGCTGGTAATTTTTATCAATCACAAAACTGTATAGCAATTGGTTATCAATCGGCGCAAACAGGACAACTGTCAGGTTCAGTAGCAATTGGTTATCGCGCTGGGTTTAATAATCAACAAGGAACAACAGTAGCAATTGGATGGGAATCTGGTTATAGTGGTCAACAAGGTTTCTCTATATCAATTGGATTTCAAGCAGGTTATTCTTGGCAAGGTCAACAATGTATAGCAATAGGTTATCAAGCAGGACATTGGATACAAGCAATAAATGCGGTAGCTATTGGAAATGAAGCTGGATGGACCAATCAAACAGGGCACTGTATAGCCATAGGTTACCAAGCAGGTAAATATGCTCAGCAGTTAAATTCTATAGCAATTGGTCGAGGAGCAGGATTTACACAACAAGCAGTAAATAGTATAGCAATAGGTTATCAAGCTGGTTCTACAAGGCAAGAAAGCGCATCTATAGCAATTGGATTTCAAGCAGGTGCTTATACACAATTAGGTCAAGGTATTGCAATTGGTTATCAAGCAGGTTCAACAAGACAAGGAGTGTCATCTGTCGCAATAGGTTTTCAAGCGGGTGCCATTACACAATCGGAAAATGCTATATCTTTAGGATATCAATCAGGTTATTTTTCTCAACAAAGACAAGCAATTGCGATTGGATATCAAGCAGGTCAAACATTTCAAGGATCATCGTCAGTAGCAATAGGTTATCAAGCAGGAACAGTTACACAATCTGCTAACGCTGTAGCAGTAGGATATCAAGCAGGTTTTTTCTCACAGCAAACCCAAGCAGTCGCAATTGGATACCAAGCAGGATCTTCACACCAAGGTACGCAGTCTATAGCAATTGGTTTTCAAGCAGGCGCTTATACACAACAATCGCAAAGTGTTGCGGTAGGGTTTCAAGCAGGTTCAACAAGGCAAGGCACAGCGTCAGTAGCTATTGGTTATCAAGCAGGCGCCTTTACACAATCAGCAAATGCAGTTGCCGTAGGGTTTCAAGCAGGTTATTTTAGTCAACAAACCCAAGCAGTAGCAATTGGTTTTCAAGCAGGTACATCACAACAAGGTTCACAATCTGTTGCTATTGGGTTTCAAGCAGGTTCTTATACACAAGGTTCACAATCTGTTGCTATTGGGTTTCAAGCAGGCATGACTCAGCAAACACAACAATCTGTCGCGATTGGTTGGCAAGCAGGCGCTTATACACAATTAGGACAGAGTGTTGCGATAGGATTTCAAGCAGGCATGACACAGCAAAGTAGTTCATCTATAGCAATTGGTTGGCAAGCAGGCGCCTATACACAATTAGCGGGCAGTGTAGCAATAGGTTATCAAGCAGGTTCAACACAACAAGGTTCAGCGTCGATTGCGATAGGTTATCAAGCAGGCGCTATTACACAATCAGCAAATGCTGTAGCAGTAGGTTATCAAGCTGGTTATTTCTCACAGCAAACACAAGCTATAGCAATGGGGTTCCAAGCAGGTCAAACATTTCAAGGAACGCAATGTATTGCTATTGGTTATCAAGCTGGACAAGGAACACAAGGAACACAAGCTATAGCAATGGGGTTCCAAGCAGGTCAATCAAATCAACTTTACAGATCGATTGCCATTGGTTACCAAGCAGGATACAGAAGTCAAGGAACACAGGCAATAGCAATTGGTGATAGCGCAGCAAGTGGAGTAAATCCCAATTTCCTTCAAGGGGCGAGAGCAATAGCTATTGGAACGAATGCTGGTGCAGGAGGTCAACAAACTTCTGCGATTGCTATAGGTGTTAACGCAGCAGGTTCTTCAATACAACAGCAAGAAGCAGTAGCTATTGGTATTAGCGCTGGTCAAAATTTCCAAGGTCAATATGCGGTTGCGTTGGGTTCTTCTTCCGGAGTAAATTTACAAGGTAATTATAGTGTTGCTGTTGGTAATAGTTGTGGGTTTCAAAATCAAGGACAACAATCGGTAGCAGTTGGTTATTTTTCTGCTAACAATAGTCAAGGACAACAATCGGTAGCAGTTGGTGCACAAGCAGCAATTAATTCACAAGGAGAAGGAGCTATTGCTATTGGTTTTCAAGCTGGACAATCATTCCAAGGCACATATTCTGTAGCAATTGGTTATCAATCGGGAAAAAATACACAATCACTATTTGCTGTAGCAGTTGGATATCAATCTGGTTTAAATTCACAAGGTACCCAAACGGTAGCTATTGGTTATGAAGCAGGAGAAAACCAACAGGGCACACAAGCAGTAGCGATTGGTGCTCTTGCGGGCGGAACTCAACAAGGTCAAGGATCTGTAGCTGTTGGGTATCAAGCAGGTCAAAATACACAGGGAACAAATTCTATCGCAATTGGTTACCAAGCAGGAGTAACAAGTCAACATCAAAATACTATAATATTAAATGCGACAGGTGCTGTTTTAAATTCACAATTACAATCGGCGTTCTATGCGGCACCAATTCGCCAAGCATCGGCAGCAAATACATTGTATTACAATACAACTTTTAAAGAAATTGTGTATGAAGGTGCGGCAACTATAGAGACAATTAACATGTCAAACTTTGAACAAACAGTTAAACTAAATAGTATTCCATATTCTTCAAATCAACAAATTACAACCAGTAATATAACCGCAAAATTGGATAATTTTCTAGATCCGACTACTGGAAGTCAAACATACACATTTGGACCTACAGTTCAGGCAAGATATGTTGCTTGTGGTGGAACAGGTAATAATCAATTAATATATTCTTCAGATGGATTAAATTGGTATAGTTCTAATGCTGGGCAATTAGCAGGCACAGGCGTAGCTTCAGGTGTGGCATATAATGGTTATATATGGGCTGCTGTTTTAGCTGGAAGTTCAACATCAACAAACGGCGCATTTTCTTATTCATATGATGGAATAACTTGGGCAGCACTTTCTGGAGCAAGTATATTAAATTCTGGGAATGGTGTAGCGTGGGGAGGAAATAAATTTGTAGCTTGTGGTTCATTAGGTTCTGCACCATCAACAATTACAATGGCTTATTCATTTGATGGTATAAATTGGGCGGCAGGTTCAGGAACAACTTTTACTGGAACTGGAGGTGCTGGTAATAAAGTTGCTTATAATGGTTCAAGATGGGTTGCTGTTGGTTTAAATAATAATACTACTTCAACAGCTACAATAATTTATTCAAATGATGGAATTACATGGCAAGCAGGAACAGGTACAACTTTTAATGGAACTGGAGGACAAGGGTTTAATGTTGCTTGGAATGGAATAAGATGGGTTGCTGTTGGAACAAATGCATCAACTTCAACAATTACAATGGTTTATTCATCTGATGGTATAAATTGGACGGCAGGTTCAGGAACAACTTTTACTGGAGCAGGAGGAAGAGGTAGAGGTATTGCATGGAATGGTTTAAGATGGGTCGCAGTTGGTACAAATGTAACAACCGCGCCGACTACTACATGTATAACATCTATAGATGGTATTACATGGACGGCAACAACTTCAAATATTTTTACAAACACTAATGGTGCTACTGGAATTTCTGTAATATGGACGGGTACAAAATGGATAGCAGGAGGAGCAGGCAGTTCAACAAATTCTAATATGTTATATTCATTTGATGGGTTAAATTGGTTACCAGTTGTTACAAGTCCATTTAATGCTGCTAGTGTTTCTTGTTTTTATATCGCATACAATTCAGTAAGACCGAATCAGATCACATTTCCAAGAAATATAGTGGTCGCTACAGGAGGATATTATGCTGGAGTGGGGGGGTTATTATCTACAAACATTTATTCTTTAGACTATGGTGTAACTTGGGTGGCAGGAACATCAATATTTGGAACAACATCTTCAGTTGTTATTGGTGGACATTCTCTAGCATATAATGGAAAAATATGGTTAGCAGGAGGTACGAATGCTGCTACACCAACAATTACATTAGCTTATTCATTTGATGGTATTATTTGGACGGCAGTTCCTAATTTTACAAGTAATATTATGGGTAATTTAACCTCAGGGGTTTGTAGAGGAATTGCTTGGAGTCCAACTTTAAATATATGGGTTGCGGTAGGTCGAGGATCGGGAACCCCTACAAATGGTTCATTTCAATTAGCTTATTCTTATGATGGTATTAATTGGGTTGGTGTTCCTTCTGTAATATTTGCCGGAAATGTAGGTTATTGTGTAACTTGGGGTAAAGATAGATTTGTAGCAGGTGGAGGTGATACGAGTGGTGGAAATAAAATATATTATTCAACTGATGGTATAAATTGGATAGCTAATTCAACTGGATTTTTAAATGGTTTTTTAGGCATTGGTTTTAATGGATCAATATGGGTTGCGGTTGGTAATAATGGCGGAGCACAAGGAGTGGCATATTCTTATAATGGTATAAACTGGAGTTCGGGCGCTCCAACAATTTTCACTGGTAATACTTTCTTCGGTGCGGTTGCTTGGAGTCCACCGTTAAATCGTTGGGTAGCTACTGGAAATGGAAGCACAAATTCTATATATTATTCAACTGATGGTATAAACTGGAGTGCTTCTACTGGTGGCCCTGTAGCTGGATCGGTTGCTATATATTCAGTTACTTGGTCAGGTAATAGATTTGTTGCTGGTGGAGGTACCCCAAGTCAATTACAACAATACACTTCTCCAGATGGTATAGCATGGACGCCAAATACTGCTACTACAATGACATTTTGTGCAGGATTAGCGTGGTCAAGTTACCAAGTAAATACAGGACAACAACTATCAAATGTTGCGATTCAACAACCAACACTTGCACTTGGCGCGGGAACAAATACAATAGCATATTCATATGATGGTATCAGTTGGAGAGGCCTTGGTGCAACAATTTTCGCATCATCTGGTCAAGGTGCTTGTTGGAATGGAAAAATATGGGTTGCTGGTGGTATTAGTTTTGGTGTAGGTGTAATAGCATATTCTTTTGATGGAATAAATTGGACCACTGCTACACAATCAATATTAAATTTATCTGTATATAGTATAGCTTGGAATGGAACAGTTTTTGTAGCTGCCGGTCAAGGAACAACAACTGTTTTGGCGTATTCATATGATGGTATAAATTGGATATCCTCTGCGACAAGGTCATCCGTTGCAATGTCATTAGTTAGGAATGTAACATGGGGACAAAACTATTTTGTAGCAGTAGGTAATACTGCTACATTTTCAGTTATAGGAGGTTTTGCGGCAACAGGAACTACAGTAACAATAACTAGTACTAACGCAACACTTGCTGTAGGACAACTACTTACACTTACAGGAGTGGGTGCCGTCGTCGGAACATATATAACAGGTCAGCTAACAGGAACAACAGGAGGTGCTGGAACATACTCAGTAAATGTTTCTAATCCTAATACAGTAAGTGTTTCAGGTTCGACTTACGGATATTATAATGCCGCGACATTTACCGCTACAATTACAGGAACTGCATTATCCATAACTTCTGTAACATCTGGAACTGTCTCTATCGGACAATTAGTATATGGAGGAGCTGTGGCAGCAAATACATATATTACAGCTGGTTCAGGATTTTCTTGGACGGTAAGTGTCTCACAAACAGGCACTGTTGTCCCTACAGGAAGCGCTGGTGGTGGAGCAGCATATTCAACTGATGGAATAAATTGGACTGGTATTACGTCAGCAAATGTTTACTATGGTAGTAACTATGTATCTAATGGTTATAACTCTGTAATTTTTGCTGATAACAGATGGTTAATTTATTCTTCAAATGCTGCAAATGGAACCTATATTTTATATGCTAGCAGTTTAACTGCTTCGAATCCTTGGATATTTGTTGGTTTTACAATATCACAAAGTTCCAGTTTTGGTATTACATATGGAATTTACCCTGTGTCAACTTCAACAAGTGGAACACTTTATGGAACTGTTTTAATTATTGGGATTGCGTTTGCGGCAGGTTCAGGTTTTTCGTATTCAATAAATGGTGGTACCTCATGGACTAACAATGTGGCATCCCCAACACCTTATCCAAATTGTATTGCTTGGAATGGTAAAAAATTTTTAGCAGGGTTTTCATCAACCTTAAATATTAGATATTCTACAAATACGCTTGGAGTTAATGGTATAGTAACCCTAACAAGTCCATCCATAACAAATCCAACAGCAGCGCAATTATTTACAAGTATTAATGCGTTTGGAACCGCTGTTTGGCCAACACTTGGATCGGTATATGTAGACAGTTCTCTAACAACTAGCGGTTCATCTGGATTGAATACTAATAACCAATTAGACATTTACTCAGATACATATTTCAATAATGGATATAACAATATGTCAGCTACAATTAAAGCAACGCAAATACCATAAATATTCAATTCAGTATAGTAACAAATTAAATATCAAATTAAATTATAAAATTTAATATTTAATATTTTCAAAACAGTAGTATAACAAGACTAATTAACTGTCTTTTGAATGAATACTCGATAACCATTTACCAGAACAGTGTATTGACCTTTAATTTTCTCTAAGAAGTGATCAACCCCTTTTTGTACGTTCTCAAACTCGTCTACAAGTGAAATCTTATATAAATAGTCGTCTATGCCCATAATTCCATTTAAACTCAACATTTGCCAACTTAGCAAACAATCTGTATAACAATCGATTGCTTTGTGTGATCCGTCAACATAAATAAAATCATAGATCTTATTTTGTCTCAAAAGATCAATAAGAACAAACGCTGAATCACCTTTTATAGGAGTAACCCTATTTGTAAATCCGGCTTTCGCAATATTTTCATAAAAAACTTTTTCTATATTCATTTGTTCCATTTTTTCCAAACTGGACGTGTTTATTTCTGTAGCACATTCTTTCTCTACATAACTTAACCAAGGGTCAATAGTCGTTGCAAAAGAATTTGGCAAATATTGAAGCATTCCAATAACCGATGTCCCAGCAAATGTGCCAATTTCCAAAATATTACACTTATTATAGGTAATAAAATTTGATAATATTTCTACAAATGTAATTTTTGCGTTTGTATTATCAGGCAGATCATTTGTCCAATTATACATATCTGCGTAATTCAAAAAATTATTATTAATTGTTAGTTTGAAGGGATTAGAAGGATTAGAAAGTGTATCATTATTATATATATTTTCAAACACATCGGATCCAAAATTAGGCGCAGTTGTTGCCAAAACGTTACATGTTCCGTAATAAATGTCTTTATTAATAAGGTATTCATTTATATCACAATCAGTGGCGTATTTGAATCCATTTTGTAAAACATATTGTATATAATTTTTGGCGCCATTTAAGGTAAGAATGTATCCTGTTGTGTTATTGGAATTGTAAAGTGCGTTAAAATCCGGCGCCAAATGGCAAACTGATTTGTTGACAACTTTATACGCAATATTGTCATCGCTTTTAGATAAGTCCCATGGTAAAAATATATCTCGCATAGCATATTTGTGAAATCCAAAATGGATAATTTCAGCGTCTTTAGGAATATGTGTCATTAATTCATCAATATAAGCAGTAAATCCGTCCTTGAAAACAATATCATCTTGACAGACAATTATATAATTATAATTCTTTAATATCATCTCCTGAAATATTTTAAAATGACTCATTTGATTTCCCATAATTTGTAATTTAGTTGGCATATATGAATAATTTACATTTTGGAATAACTTGAATTCATCGTTTAAAAATTTGTGGTTTGGTCCATCAATTGCTTCAAATCTTACAATCTTTTCCTCTGGAATGTTCATTTTTTTCATTTGGTTCATAAAATGAACCTTTCTGTCTTCTCTTTTAGAAAGATTTATATAATAAATCTTATCAATTGTTTCGAATGAATTTGGTTTTTCAAGAATTGTTATTTTAATATTTTCAGTATCAGTATCAGTATTTTTATTAATAAAATTTGTCAACAAGTCTGCTGCTCTGTCTTTCCATGAATGTTTTAACGCCCAGTTATAGTTTTGGTCAATTAATTGACTTGTTAGTTTGGATCCCGGATTATCAAGTACGTCACATATTTTTGAAAACGCAGCGTCTTGCCATTCTTGAAGACTAGCGTCACCAGGTATAACAATACCTCTTGAACCAACTGTGTCTTGTAACGCTGCTAAATCATTTGTGATTGCGAGAGTCTTGGTTATTGCCGCCTCCATGGCAGTTAGGCAAAAGGTTTCTTTAAATTTACAAGGATATAACCATATTGCGCTTTGTTTCCAATGATCAGCGAGCATCTTTTTTGACACCCAACCGTGATTTATAACAGAAATTGGGTATAATTCTTTATATAACTTGAGTGTCTTGCGAATTTCTTCAAGTTCTTCTGGGTAAAAATCATTTGCCCATTTATTATTAACATCGGTAAAAATATTTAATGTTGCTTGGGGATATCTTGTCACAATTTTGGGCCACATTTTTAATACAACGCTTAACCCACGATTGGCAAATGAAGAATAAATGAATGAGTATGGTATTTTGCACAAGGTTCGAGAGAGAATACCTTTGTTAGTTTGTTTGTCTAAAAAGTTGTTAAAATCGATGCCATAATGTAATGAATGTGTTATTTGGGAAAACTGGGGAAAGGTTTCCAAAAAATGTTGTTTGTGCCACTCGGTTAAGCAGAAAATGTTCTTTACTTTTGGATGAATGGGTATAACATTTCCGCTTAATTGAAGATCATGTAATATAAGATAAATGTTTTCTACATGTCCATTAATTGTGGCGGGTATATACTCTGAGAAACGACTAATAATACAATGTTTTATTTTGATTTCGGATATGACTTGTAAATATCTTTCCAATTTAATATACTTGACTTGCTCAAATATTTCCTCTTCTTCGCAATTACAAAAGACAATTACCTCAAAATTGGATAACTGACTTATGTAGCGCGCCATTTCAATAACCCATGTTTCGGAACCGCCTACGCCACTTGTTAGTATATTAGATCCAGACCATTTTGTAAAACCGCCATCAGCAACGATACAGAAAATATGTTTATCAAACGTTTGTGGGTATGGTTTGATTGCTGGGAGTTTATTCAGCATATCATATATTTTGTACCAATCCATTATTAATGAATAATATTGTTGTTCGGGTTTGTTTTTTTGTAAATATAATGAGCAAACCTCAAGACCAAGTTTATAATCTTTAAATTGATAACACAGCGATGATAAATAATATGGAATAAAAACATAATTAATAGTTGGTTTCAAACTATATTGTTGATGAGACGGATATCCTATTTGATGTGCTTTTTTGAAATGATCAAATGCGACGTTTAAAATTCCTTCTAAAAAATAATGAATACCAAGGAAATAGTTGCCTTCTGGGCGTGTCGGTTGCCATTCAATACATAATTGATAATATTTTTCAAAATCTCTCCAGGGTTTTTTTAATTGATAAATACTAATCCTGGTAAATTCAAAAAGAGCGTCAAATTTCTCCTGCTCGAACCCATTTACCTTAAAGAACGCTCGTTTGTAATAGTATTCGGCAGCCTTTTCAAAGTTTTCGAGCATTTTATATGTTTGTCCCAGGTAAAATAAATGGCGTGGATCGTCTGGATATTCTTCTAACATTTCATATAAACATTTTAGATCATATTCTTTTCTTGAATTAGACCTGTTTTGCATATAATCATTATTTAAATCATTGATAATTGCTCTATTATCAGGTACTCTTACATTGGTGTTGTCTTTATCTTGAATTACTTCATGCATCGTGTAAATATATCGTAATTTATTTGCTGTCTTTGTTATGCGATTTGAAATATATTCAACATCGTGACTTTTGATTGTTAAACTGTAAGAGTCGCCAAATTGATCGCCTCTAATTTCATTTAAGAATCCTCGTAAATCTCCTTCAACTACATAAGTGTCATCTAACATTATATTATATTTACAGACGGTTCCAGCAAGTTCTAAGCAACGGTTGCGACTATCGCGAAAATTAATAAATGGTTCCTCGTATAATGTTCCTTTTTTCTTACCAACTAACAAATTCTTAATAACATTTACAGTATCATCGGTTGATCCAGTATCCAAAATAGTCCACCTGTCAATCAAGTGTATATTCTTTGAGAGCATTTCAACAAACAAATTACCACCATTTTTAACCATTATACATAGATTTATCAAATTATCATAATCCAATTTGTCGTCTTTAATGAAGTAATAAAATTCTTTGAAAAACAAATTATATAAAATATTGGGTACATACAGATAAAAATTAGTACCAGTCAGTTCCAAAATATTATAATTGGGATTTTTACACAATTTCATATTCAAAGATGTTAGTATGACTGGTGTCAATTTGTCGACAATTTCCGCGTCAATTTGTTCCGCATTTTCGGCGTATATTGCCACCTTACATGCGCCTACATCAGTACCAAATTCCGGCACATTATCACAAAAAACATTCCCTACATTATGTAGGGCAATATTCGCAGCAATATTCGGGTCCACACTGTTTACTACATAAACATGGTCAAACTGTGCCGCACATTGTATCGGAATGAACCCTCCATGCGTTTGATTATAAAAGATACCATTTTTAATGCCAAGTGTTTTTGACAATTCTGTTAACAATGATACAATGCGCTCAAATAGCGCAAGACCGTCGCGTATAATCAAGTTATTATATTCATTATGAATAACGGTGTTGAATTCATTTGACTCAACATTATACTGTTTCCGATTAATATCAATGATCATTTTATAAGAGAAAATAAGTATTTATATTTATATATTTATTTTCTAATATTTAATAAAATAGTATATTACACACCTTATTTTAAGGTATATCGTTCACGTGGGTAACAGTAAGTGTAACGATGATATTTGTCTGAACTATGACTACAATATACAGTACTATTATTATTTTCATCATTATTTTTAAGTAACCAAAATTCTGGTGCATGTTTGTTACATTCTTCAGATGTTTCATCTAATAATTCCAATGTATTAATATGACTTGATTTCGCCCACCAGAAATTTCCCGCAAAATGAGGAGAAGGGTCTAGTTGATAATTACATCCAATTACGTCATACAAATCTAATTTATCAAAACAAGTTTTATATTTCTCTACCAAGAAATACAACATCATATTTGTCCAATCAGTAATTTGTTGTATTTCTTCAACATATGAATTGCCTTTGGTGTGTAAATATAATATGTAACATGGTTCGTCTGTTTGTTGATCGACAAAATTTTTTATTTTATTTATTGTTGGAGTCTCATACAACAATTTATTTTTCGAGTAATTTGTTACTATAAACTTATTTCCATAGTTACATTGAATAGGTTCGCCAATGTTATTTATAAATATTTTGTCCAGAACATCAATTAATCCAGTGGACTTAATTATCTTAACAAGTTTATCTAAAAAAAATGTCCCATTGTGTAAAAATGTACAACTATGTATAAAACAATACTTCTTTATTGGTTTTGGATTTAAATCATCATAAAATGATTGTAAATATGTGTCATATAGTGGCGGCAAATAATCATTGTCTTTTATTTCAACTCGCTTCATGTCATTATTACCCGGTCTACCAAATAAATCCAATTGATTATCAATCTTCTTTTGGATTTCATTTGGATCAGTAAACTTGGACGAATTGTATTCTTGATGAGCGAAATTCTCCAACTTATTCTTGATGAATTGAGAGTCACCAAAATAACTCAAATGCCAACCACCCTTCACTATTACATTACAGTGAACAAAACGAATATCAGAACATTTTATCGCAAGTTCATTGTATTTCTTGAATGTTAGTATCTTGCTGTGATACCACTTCTCATTCCGCTTGCTATTCAAATTGTAATAATAGAAATCTTGTTCAAAACATGATATTCCGTTAATCAAAATAATACTTGATTCCTTTATTTGCTTCAATATTTTTGGATCAGGGATTTCATCTAGATCTGCAATAATAAGTACATCTTCATGGTTTAATTTTGACTCAATTTGTTTAATTCCTTGATCAATACAATTGCGTTGATATTTTTCATTGGTCCACTGATCACCATTTGAAATATTTATAGTATCTTTGGTAAATAACAAGTCGACGACTATGTGGATAATTTTGCTCGAGAACTTTTCAAATAGGTGTTTATTTTCATTAAAAAATAACGGTTTGTTTGCACCAACATGGGTTTGTCTCGCCTCTACAATTATAAAATAATCTACAAAGTCATTTAAAACATGTAACCTGTATTTCAACATTTCTAGTTCATTATAGAAAATGAAGCAATCTACTATCTTCCGCTTATTTATATCAACGTTAGTTCTATCAATTGTATCAGTTAATTGGTTCTTTTTTTCTTGTAACCAATCACCCACTATATTTGCGTCACTAAAAAAGTCTTGAAATGCAATAATTTTTAAATTATTTGAATATTTGTTAGTATAATTAGCGTCTAATTGTTCACAAGTCTCGGATAAAATATTATAACCTGCTGCTAGCAAACGATCACATCGAATATGTTCAAAAATTTTCGAGTCTTCCCAAACATCCGGAGTCGAATTGAGTTGCCCATGAATATTCAAAATCACATTACATTTGGATAACTCAATGTCCCTTTCTAGACCCCAACCTTTAATAACATTTACTGAAAAACCTTTGTCTAACAAATGCCTTACTAGTTGTTGTCGTTTGGGTCCTAATTCATTGATCGAATTGTTGGGAGCGCCAGAACCAGTTAAAATACCAAAATCGTATAATTTATTTGTCTTTAAATTCAGATCTGTTAGCATTTGTCTCTCTGCGTCAGTGACAATATATGGCAAGTGTTCTACATTTGTAACACCATTGTCTTTTAGAATATGTATATTTGATAAACTGTAATCATATATTTTCAATTGATTATATGCGTTATAATTTGATATTACATACATTTTACGTTCTAATAAATTCAGTGGTTCTAGATTCAATAAACTAACAGCGCACTGTGGATGCATATTTTGTAATTGGTTATAAAATGAATGATTGATTCCAAAAACAAATGATACTATTTCAGGTTTCGAATCCAATATTAATTGAAAATTGTCTGTAAATTCAATATTGTATTTGGATTTCAGACCAGTGCTATATTCTGCCAAAACATTTGTATTATAGTTTTGTGCGTAAACCCACCACTTATTACTCTTTGGATAGTCAAAAAATAACGACATGTCTTCTCTTGATTTAATTTGTTCGATTATATTTGCGCCTGGACTATGTAGTCCAAAAAACTCCGATTTATAAATTGTATGTAACGCAAAGGATTCACATGACTTGGTATCTCCAATTGGCATATTTAATTTATAACAACCCAGTGTAAAATAAACATCCTCTGCGTCTGTTAGAAAATTATTGGAATTACGTACTGTTTTTGAAACACCAAATGAGTTAATGATTTTGATCATATCACGTCTTTTTCTTAATGAAAGTCCGCCATTGAAATTTCTGTTTTCAATAAATAAATTCTCTCGATTTAATTCAATCCAATTATAAGACATATTTCCTCCAATATAACTTTTATTCATGTTAATAAAATAATCAATATTGTATGGCGCCTGATTTAAAATGAAGGTATCTGCTTGGAACGTTAATACATATTCGCCATTTAACGCCTCCCATAATTCTTTGGATTTGAAAAAATCACTATATTGTTCTAAAGTAAAATTATTGATATCTAGTTCTCTTATCTCGATTGATGGATCTAATGAACTATTGGACCATTTGCTTTTTAATGATTTTCCACAATAAAATACAATATTCCATTTGTCGCCTAGTTTGGTTTTATAATCGTTGATTAATTTGTCTAAATTATGAATATTTCTTGGTTCAACAATTAACGCGGTATTAATATTACTATTACTATTAGTGTTAGTATTGGCGTCAAAATCATATATCATTTTGGTATTTACATAATTATCAAACATTGACATCAATTCACTACGCTCTTTTACCAAGTTATTTATATCGATCATACCCTTTCTAACAATAATCTTGTCTGTACTATCTATATCAAATTCGATCACATTTTTAAACCGATACATTTTATTATTACCTTGACTAATGATCAAAGGTGTTAGTGTTGTAAACGCTAATGGCACATTTCCAGACATGCTTTTCCCTATAATGTGATCATTATTTTTACTTGTATCAGTAAAGATGTAATCACAATGTTTAAGTAAGATAAACATTTGCTCAGTGTTTATATTTGTGTATACACTAATAATGAAATCTTTTCTAAAAAATTCAGTTGTAAATTCTCCATAATGTCTGCCAATAATATATAATTTGATTTTTTTCTTGCTACCTTCATCAGTTGCAAGTCGATTTATAATTTCATAATTTAACTGCTTATATAATCCACCAAGAATTGCTATGTTTATACAGTCATCATTCATATTTATTTTATCTTGTGGAGCAACTAAATCGTAACAAGGGATCGCGTATTGATTATTTTCGATATCATTATAATTATGGAATGGTCTTAACCATAAATAATTCTTGAATAAGGGTTTGCGGATATTACATGTATGATTCAGTGATATGTATTTGTCATTTACCCATTCAGGTTTAATTTCAGGATCATCATCCGTTGGAACAAAAATAATGTCAAATGTGTTTCTGATAGATTCAAATTCGGATATAGTTTTATATTCAAATTGATAAGTATTAAATTGCTTTTTATAGTATTCATGCCATCCGAAACTCCAGGTTGTTCGAGTAAATATTGTTAGTTTGAAGTTATTTTTATTACAATAATTAATGATGTGGGCAAATAGTTCATAATGAAACTCGAATGAATTGAATATCGCTACATTTTGCGTTGTTTGCTTTGTAGAACTTGCATTTAGTGACAACATCTCAGACCACAATTTCCCCCTTTCTTCCCAGGAGCACGACTCTGCATATTTTTTGCCATTAGTACGAAGATCACGCTTCTGCTTTATTGTTAGACTTATTAATTTGTCAATTTCATTACCCTTTTCTATTTGGATTCCATGTTCCTTCATTGTATATGGCAATCCAGCGTATGGATAATATAAACAGATTACCTCTGACATTAACATCTCTAAGGCAGTGATACAAGAAGTCTCGGGGTAAATACTAGGATATAACCAGTATTCTGAACTACTCATCTCTAAATACAATTGCTCGGTATTTAGTTTCCCAAGATGCTTAATGCTGTCATATTTATCAATGATTGTTTTTATCTGTTCTTCCTCTGGATTTGATGGAAATTTAGTATACGTTGAAATAACTAATTGTGCATCAGGCAAATATTCAAGAATCTGTGGCCAGAGTTCGAGCAATATTGATAGTCCTCTTTCTGTGCGCGAAGTATAAATGAATTTGTTAGTTTGTTTCTTGTTTACAACCGGAAAAAGAGATGTATTTATCCCATTATTAATAATATGCATTTTGTCTTTTAATTGTGGATATTTGGACTTGTATTCATTCGCATGCCACTCCGTCTGGCACACACAACCATCAATATATTTGTCCCATTTCGCCACAGTTTCACCTTCACTTAGATTACAATTGTAACCATATGGGATCAAATGGGTGTCATGCGCCCAAATATAGAACTGATAATAAGACGCATTTTGAAACATTTCTAAAAACGCAATATAACGTGAGCATATAACGGTGTGAAATGGTATTGTGTCGCATAACTTACTTAGTTCACGTAAATGGATATATTGTACATTGTCTATTTGTTCCGCCTTTACATCACCTGACACATAAATGTTGTACTCTTTGGAAAAATTCTTAGACAAATATGCAACTGCCTTTTCAGATCCACCCAGTGCATTATTGGTGATGTAAGAGCAATTCCATTCGGTTTCTGAGAAACCAGTATAAATTAATATATTCTTTGATCGAAAACATTCATTCTTTGAAAATTTGGTCTTATCTTTGGTAACTGTAATATTACAAATGCCATCAATATTGATACCATATTTATCATAGTCTTTCAAAAAATCAAAAGAATATAGTGGCACATTGTTATCCTTTAAAAAACGTATATATTCATTTGCCAGACGGAAAAAATTATCTGATTTGACATACTGTGTAAAAAATTGGATATTATAAAGAAAATTCTTTATATACCAGGTCTCAAACATGCGCTGTTTTTTTATAAACACAATTTCATACATGCGTAAAACACAGTCAAAATCTTTGACTTTGTCGGCAATCAATATCATGTAATACGGGACAAAAAAGTTGCCCTTATCCAGATTAATAAACAACTTCTTGGTCATATCAGTTTCCAAATACTTGGTCTCAAAAAACGTCTTCACATTTAAGTAATAATTGTACGCTATTTGATTCATATTTTCACAACAGTAATGAACTAACAAAGGAAATAAACATTCGACGCGTTCAATATCATATTGGAACGCCTTTACCAGGTAAAAAAATCCTTCTTCTTTTCGTTTTAACAAGGTCAAACAGTCATATGTATATAAACACGACACGTATTTTTCTTGCGCCCAATTGTCCTGATCCAACGTTATCTTATACCATTTAATTGCCTCTTCAAATTTGCCGCAATCTTTGTAACTATTTGCGCAATAAAATGCGTATCTTTGATATAATGGATCTTTAATGGCAACTGCTTCTGCGTGCGCCTTTTCCAAAACTAATGCATCCTTTAAATACTTATCTGGGTCTTTATTTCGACTCCCACTGCGTCCTGACACAACGTAATAGTTGCCTTCTAACACACCCGATGTAGCGTTAGGTTCCTGGCAACTAATAAATTCATGGATTACCGAAAGGTACCTGAATCGTTTTCTATTATTTATTAATAGGACGCGCGTGTAACTAGTTCCCATGGGAGAACCAAACTTCATATGATATTCGTCAAACATCACCTTCACGGGGATTTGAACTTCACCGTGTATTTCATCGTCTGCGTCAAAAACAAGCAATAAGTCAGTTTTACCATACGCCTTTTCTAGGGCACTAGTTCTATTGTGAGCAAAATCGACCCACTTTTCTTTATATAGTTCTCCTTGTATATTTTTTTCCTTGAAAAAATTGACAATTATCTCTGGTGTGTTATCACTTGATCCGGTGTCGCAAATAACCCAATAATCAAATTTAATTTTGCTGCATAACATTTCTAATGTGCCTTTAATTATATGCGATTCATCTTTAACAATCATGTTTAAACAAATAGTTGCATTGTTGTTAGTTATGGTTGGAGAGATCTCGATAACTTCCATCTATTATTAGTAATTCTTTTGGTTTATATTTAAGTTATTTACAAATCTAAATATAATAAATTTTTATTTTCTTTTTTGTTAACTCTTACTTCGTTGAACTTTTTTCACAAAGTTATGAAAGGTATTATTTATTTTGCGCAACTTTTTCTTTGGCTACACCTTTTCAAAGGTGTATTTAGAACTCAGGTGTGTGCTTTTTGAATAAGCAACCTTGAGGTATTAGTCCGGCAACTTCGTTGCTCACGACTGCCGGATTTTGATGATCACAATTAGTCATCCAAATTTTTATAATACAGAAATTTTTTTTAGGTGATATGGTGATACCAGTTACTCCATTAACAAATTGGGTGTTGCTGCTAATTGAATCACCAACCAATATATAGGATAAATCTCTCCAAACATCACAAACAAATTTATTAGATACTTTGTACGAGAAACAACCACCATTTCGATTCTTAGGATCCTCCCACATTGGAATAATACCGTCCTTCATTATAAACAACATACAATTTTTTACTAATGACTCCGGTAGTGAATCTACGATCGCGATGGTCTCCTCGACGGTTTCAAACTTGTAGATTTGCTTATAACTCTTTGCGGACCAGTCAGTTTCATGGGGCAGATGCGCCCATAGATTCCATTTGGTTCGAAGACTATGAAACTCATTTGCACGAGACTCATTTGTAGACGACGACGCTACACACGATGATTCACTATTGTTGCTGGTTAATTTACTATCAGTATCCATTGTTAATTCAGTTGCTGGAGTCACCATTATAATTATATTACTTCAATTTTTTTTAAATTATTTTATTAAATATTAATAATTTTACTCTAGTTTCTCCTTTTCAATTATTTCTACATCTTTAAAGATAGATGATTCTTCTTCAACAACTTCTTCAACAACTTCTTCTTCAACTTCTATATTTGCCTTGACTTCCTTGTCTTCCTTGACTTTGACAACCTCTGTATTGTCTTCAATTTTGTAACCATCCTTTTGAATAACAATGTTTTGTGTCTCATCTAAATAAACCATACTAACATTGTGATCCATAAGTTCCAATATATAAACAAAGGGTTTATCAGTATCAATTGTTGTTTGTAGTACATTGATTAAATAATACTTAACAAACGCACTATTAATAACATTATCAACAACATAATAGTTCTTGTTGCTTTCACACAAGTTAATAATATGATTGTTATCATTGTGTTTCAAATACAAAGCAAGAAATTGGATGTTAGACAACTCATACTTGGAATTACTAGTATCGGTTATCTTAGAAAATGTAATGATATTTTCGCGACTATCTTCACATACATCTGAAATGATTACTAAATCATAGTCACCGTTTGGAACATATTTTGTAACATCTACTTCATTAAAGCATGTCGACAATTCTTCCTTATTTATTTGGACACCTTCATTGAAGAAGGCAACAATTGTCTTTACTTGAGGAGAATTGGTGTCAACTTCCTTTTTACACATTTTATTCGAGATGATATTTCTCTTTACTAAATAATCGTGCACTTTGTCTCTAACTGACATAACATATGGATTTGAAACCCGAATGACCTTATTTAACAAGATTTGACAACAACTGTAAATGTAAATGAATGCGTATCCAACTTTTACTATATAAGGTAAAATTGGTTTCATACTTTCATTATTTTGAACATACTCAAACAATTGATTGGAATACCCTTCATATTCCTTTGGATATCTATTCTTATAGAAATGAAATGCGAAGGAAAGTAGTAATAGTTTTAAAACAGTGACAAGCATAATAAATTATTTATATTTAATATTTAAATAGTTTATAATTTAATATTAAATATTATTCGTACGCAGGATCCGATGTTCCGGATGGGGCGTCAGAAGGGGTGTCGGAGTAACTAACATCCATTGTACTGCTTGCGTTGCTTCCGCTAGTTGTCGTTACGGTTGCGCTGGTTGCGTCGTTAGTTATCTTGTAAATTGCATTGGGTTCTGGTTCTGGTTCTGTATCACAATTTTGATCACATTTAAAATTTAATGTACCAGTTGCGGCGTCTAAACCAAAAACATATAAAAGTATTCCAACAATTAACGACATAAACATGAATGGTACGAAAACAATGATCCATGAAATAATTGTCATGCCGCCTTGACATAATGTATTTAATAATATGGTTATAATAATCATAACAATGACTTTAAAGAACGCCGTGTTATAATATCCCTTAAATGTGTCAATTATTATTTGAGTGAGTGAAAACGCCAAATAAATTAGAGCAGGGGCACATATACTTGTCATTTACTTATATATTACATTACGAAAAAATTGGTTCACCGTCTTTGATTATTCCTACTTTTTTACCAACCTCGCCATCCTTATCGACCTCGTATAATATTCCATTTTCCTCATGCGTAGCGTAATAAGTAATATCGTCGATCTCAATTTCGAATACTTCTTCATCTTCTTCTTCTACTTCTTCTACTTCTACGACCACATCTTCTACTGGCGTTACTACGACTGCTGCTGCAACTTGTTGTTCCTCCTTAACATCTTCTTCTACGCTTGCACCTACGCTTGCACCTACCTCGTCTTCCGATGCTTCTTCTTCCGATGCTTCTTCTTCACTTTCATCTGAAATTTCCTTTTCAGAATCATCTTCTTCGCTTACAACTTCAACCTCTTCGCTTACAACTTCAACTTCCTCTTCGCTTACGACTTCCTCTTCAACTTCCTCTTTTACAACAGGATCCTTATTGTCTTCTAAGGGTTCACCTGCATCTTCACTAATGTTATCAAGATCTTCGTCGTCTTTTAAATCTACATCTTCTATACTCGCTTCTTCGTCATCAATATTCAAATTATCAACAATGATTTTAGAAACAACCTCCTTTTCCTCAATTTTAAGAACAATATGTTCTTCATTAAACTCGGAATCAGCGTCTGATTTAGATCGTTGTTTACACTCTTTGAGTGTTTGAATCTCAGACTCAATAGCAGATATTTTATCAACAATAAGCAACAATGTATTGTTAATTCTGTCCAATTGTTCATTCATTTTGTCTGGTAAAATGCACTCAAATTTAGGTACTTGAATGTCTTCTTTTTCTTTGGAACTATTAGTCGTCGTTGTCGCTATATCTACTCCAGTTTTCATTTGTTTCATCAATCCCATGATTTGCTCAATGCTAATCAGTTGAATAATTTTATCTAGGTTTGTGGATAAATGACTCTGTGACATTCTTTAGTTATATTATACTATAACACTATTCGTTTAATATGATTTAAAAAATATTTAATGTATTTATATAAAATGTCGGATGGGATTAGTTTTGTCTGTAATGATGATATAAGTGAATACGTAACCAAGGTTATGTCTCAAACTAATTATGATGATGAAACTGCAAGACTCAAATTAAGTCAATTTGGGTTTTCTGTGACGAGGGTGTTAAAAGACTATATGGGTATTCCTGATGTTAAAATAGCACCCAAGATCAAGTCAGTAAATCAAGAAATATATAAGCAAATTAGACACAATCTTGACAGTTCTATGAAGGTGTATAGAGAAAAACATCCCATCAATGTGGATCAAGTAATTAACAATTTTCAAGAGTCAGATGAGAGGGAGAAGATTAAAAAGATTGATAAAAAGGATTGATTAAAAGATTAAAAGAATGAATAATAAAGTATACAATATATTATTTTATGAATAATATATATGAGCAAACTAACAAATAAAAATAGAAATAAAGATCATCATCGTAAAAATAAAACAAGGAAAAACGGTGTTTCAAAGCGTGATATTAATGAAAATGACAATTTTTATTATTTTGTTAACAAATCATGGTTCAATAAAAACTTTATAGCGAAGGATAGCAGTATTAAAAATGAGTTTTCAATTTTACAGCAAAAGGTTAACAAACAATTACAAACCGTAATCATCAAACATATTTTCAAAGAACATAATCCAAACGCAAAACGGTGTAAAAATTTATATAACTCAATGTATCATTTTAACAATAATTTGGCAGAGCATCATATCTATACGTATATCGAGCAAATTAATAATTTTAGACGCGATGCAAGTCACCAAGACCTATATAAATTTTTAGCGTGGTTAAAACTGAACGGAATATCAAGTCCCATCACTGTGAACATGGTAAACGACGAAAAATATCATGACAGATATATTCTTGCAATAGGAGAAGGTGGGTTAACTTTTTCATTAAAAGAAATATACTTAAATCAGAAAAGTGAATTGATCAAACAATATACAGAATTTATTCGGGTAATTTTTGCTGTTATTTTTGGTCCAGAAAACCCGTATTGCGCTGAAGATGTTGTTAGTATTGAGACCGAATTGGCGAGTAAAATTTACACACCGGAAGATAATAACAATATACTGAAGAACATTATCAAATACACACCGGATCAAATAAAAACCAAGTGTCATTTCGACTTTTCCAAATTTATTAGAGATGTTGGATTCAAAAATATCAACAAAAATAGTTACAAGGTGAATGTTATAAATCCTGAATATATAAAACACTCTTCAAATCTTTTATCTAAAGAATGGGCAACTAACAAATGGAACTCATATTGGGTGTTTCACTTGTTAGTATTTGTTTCCAGTTTTCACACAGAATTATATAAACATTTTTTCGCATTCTTTTTATTGAAATTGAATGGAATATCGCAAATGAAACCACGTTGGATGTTCGCTACAAGTTTTGTTTCTAATATAATGAACGCTACTGTTAGTAGGAAGTATATTGAGTATTATAAAAATGAACAACAAAAGGTCTTTGTTACAGATCTAACTAACAAAATTAAGAAGGTCTTTAAAGAACGAATTACACGAAACAAATGGTTAACAAGTAAGACCAAAGAATTGGCGTTACAAAAATTGGATGCTATGTCTTATGCAATTGGTTACAGAAGTAAATATCTAGAGGATCCGGATTGTAATTTTTTGGAAAATGATCCGATATCAAATCTAGTAATGGTTTTAAAATGGGAAAACAAATATGTAATTAGGACTCTTCACAAGAAAATTCCCGATAAATCATATTGGTTAAGGAATGAAGAACAAAATGTGTTTGATGTTAATGCGCATTATAATGGTTCTGAGAATGAATTGATCATTCCTAATGCGATCTTACAATCTCCTTATGTAAAACTGGACAAGGATATTTCATATAATTTGGCAAATATTGGATTCATTATTGCACATGAAATGATACATGGTTTTGATAAAATGGGTTGCCAATTTGACGAAAATGGTGATATGAATAATTGGTGGTCTAAAGAAGATATGAATAATTACAAGAAATTACAAAGAGAAATTATAGAACAATATGAAACAATGGCAAAGCGAGATGGTATTAAATTAAATGGTGAACTAACAATAAGTGAGAATATTGCCGATTCATCAGCGCTTCAGTTTGTTGAGGATGTTTTGGAGGATTATTTGGTGGAGCGCGATATCTTTGGCTTGGATCAGGAAAAGTATTTTAAAGATTTGTATTACAATTATGCGAAACAATGGCGGACATTATTAAATATTAAGCAATTGAAAAATATCACGTTATTAGATACCCATAGTTTGACTAATTATAGAGTCAATTGTGTGTTAGTTCGATCTGATCGATTCAGACAAATATTTGACATAAAACCCGGAGATGGCATGTATTATGGTAAGGAGATGAATCAAATCTGGTAATAAACCAAAATAAATAAATATAAAATATAAATTATAATATATCAGTTAGGATATATTATGATTATGCTTTCTATTCCATGATTAGCGCCGATTGATTGCTAGTTGTTATTCCAAATTTCTCATTAAGAATGGATCCCTTATTGGGTTTCTTCTTTTGCATTCGCGACTTCAATTGGTAATTATTTGACGGAATAATCTTATTATTCAATATGAACTCATCATTGTCTTCATGTAATTCGGGTAAAATTCTGGTTAAGGGTTTGTCTACAATTAAGAATAGTCGTTCATTGCGCAAGAGCGATCTATACTCTTGAATCGACAAGTTACCGTAATACTTCTCTAGCATATAATACGGATTTGGCGCTGGTTTAACGTTCTTCTTATATTCATAGATCTTTGAATAAATATGATTTAATAAATGATATCTCTCGAATTTGGTAGAACTATCAATTGCCTCGTGCATCAGGTGGGCAACACCGCATTCTGGACTACAAAAGCAACCATAAACATGATATGTGTCGTTAATAAAATGCTTAGGAATATACACTGGCGGATTATCAAAGTCGCATGTACACCAGAAGCACGCTGATTTCTTATTGTTTATATTGTTGACATGTAAATTGTGCTCTAGTTGCTTCAATTTACGCCAAATCTCCTTGTTATTATCCTTACAAACAACATCATCATCGTCATCATAATCATTGTTATTATCCATTGTGTTTGAATTATGGGGTTGATTTAGGTTTGCTATTTGGTTCATATTTTGTGAAAGTTTAGCATCAGATCCGTTCAATAATTCATAGGATAGATCAGATTTGTTAGCAAAATTAAAAGACTCAATTAAACATGATGAACCATTTGTTGCCTGAAGATCCTTCATGGAACACTTCAAGTGTAATATAACGTTAGGTCGTTCTATCTTTTGGTTATTAATTGGAACCACTTGCTGAATTATCTTGCCGCCCTTTGGTTTTCGACCTCGCTTTTTAATGGCAGGTTTTTGATCTGCAACTGTAACTAACATAGTATCATCATCTGCGTCGTCATCATCATTAATGTTATCATTTTCATTATAAACCTTTTCTTTATTTGAAACGTTACTAATAATTACATTATTTTCACCAACTGATTCAGATTCTGTTAAAGATTGGATTTTATGATTAATACCATTTACACTATCCAATTCATTAATATGCAGTTGAATACTGGGTTGAGTTGCTATATTACTTAAAGACGCTAATAAATCTTTCTTTGACTTTCTTCCACGTTTTGTCTTGACAACTTCTAAAGGAGGAACTGAAACAGCAATAACTTCTGGTACTGTCTCTAACGCTGTCTCTAACGCTGTCTCTAACGCTGACGCTGGCACCGGTGCTGTCTCCAACGTTGGTTCTAACTCTACTGCCTTCTTGGTCTTAATAACTTTTTTTACTTTAGTAGTTGTTGGAGCAGTAGTTGTTGTCTGAATTGCGGTTTCTATAGTAGTAACAGCAGCAATTGTATTAGTCGCAGCAATTGTCGTCTCATTATCAGGAACGCATGTAGTCTTCTTAGCGTTTTTTCTAACCATATTGTTATACATTTATTATATTGATTAATTTAAATCGTTTTAATAAATATATTAAGTGCGTTCAAATTTCATATTTTACTGGTTATAGCATGTTCGGCATACTGGTATATAAATATCGGATCCAACAATCGTCTGTTCTGTTTCCATCGTGAGTCGCTTGGAGAATATGCCCGGAGTCCCATTTTTACAAATGCTACATAAAGATGTTAGTTTGGTCACCTTGTCACACATCGGAATTAAATCAAGAATCTGTCCAAACTTCTTTCTTTCAAAATCGCCATCTAATCCTCCAACATAAATCTTCTTTCCTTGAGACAACAAACTAACAACCGTTGTATACAAGTCGTCGAAAAACTGACCTTCGTTTATAATAATTACTTGGGAATTTGTTAGTATATCCAGAATATCAGTAATGCAATTAGTCTTAATACAAGGGATCATAACTTTATCATGAGTTGACAACATTGTGTCATGATACCGCGTATCAATCGAGTGATTTACAACCGAAACAGGAATATTGCAAAATTGACATTGCTTGTAAATGTCCACTAGACGACTCGTCTTACCAGAAAACATCGGTCCAATAATTAACTCCAGGTACGCTAAATTAACACTCATCATTATTGCTTAATTTATAGAAATATTTTTAAACCGATGTTTAAATGTTTATTTTTCATTGAATTTATTATTTAATATTTAAATTAAATATTAAATATATTACGATAGTATCCATTATAGATAAAATGGATGATAATGTAAAGACTAACACTCATAGCGGAAATGTTTGGGTCGAAAAATGGCGCCCAACTAATTTTGATGGCATTGTTTTGGACCCATTAAATAAGCAAATTTTGAAGAATATTATCAATACATCGTATTTTCCCAATTTGTTATTTTATGGACCACCGGGCACCGGGAAAACAACAACCATTATAAACCTAGTGAACGCATACCAGGAGAAATTGAATCAAAAGCATAAGGGATTAATGATCCATTTGAACGCATCGGATGAGCGAGGCATTGACATCATTCGCAATCAAATCAACCAGTTTGTCAATTCGAAATCTCTCTTTAACCAGGGTATGAAATTTGTCATATTAGATGAGGTTGATTATATGACCAAGAACGCTCAGCAGGCGTTGCGCTATTTGCTTCAGAATTTCACTCAAGGCGTCCGATTCTGTCTTATTTGTAATTATATTAGTCGCATTGATGAAGGTCTCCAAAACGAGTTTCTACGGTTGCGTTTTAATCAACTACCTGAAACCGATATTATTTCATTTTTAAAGACAATTGCGGTATCAGAAAAGTTGAATATAACTCACAAATCATTGAATCTAATTCAGCAACTATATAAGTCCGATATACGAAGTATGATCAACTTCATGCAGTCGAATCAAAATATAACAGACGCTGACTTTAACATTATAGATGACAGTATATGGAAGGCGTTATTTGAAATGATTAAGAGCAGGCGCCCAATGAAAGAACTAACAAGTTTTATTAACAAGACCAGCGCAAAGTACAATATTGATAAAAAGAATATAATGAAGGATTTTCTAAATTATATTATTCGTAATAAAGGTAGTGAAATTATGTCCTTGGAATTTTTAAATTTTGTTGAAAATATTATGCATTTTGAGGATTGTAAAAATAGCGATTATGTTAATTATTCGTTGACTCGAATGTCGTCTTTGTTTTGAAACCCGGAAATATTATTGTAAATTGACATTCTTAATTGCAACTTTAACATGAAATCGTTCGGAGGCGAACTCTTTGACGGATCGAACACATTTTGTTTTAAACTATATTCGCTAAAACTATTGTCCGCCCTTCTTAATGTAGGGGAGACTTGGGACGCCGGGGGTCGAACGTTCCTTTCATGGATGATGCGCAGATTACAACTCATTATATTCTACAACGAAAAGAAATAATTGAAATAAATTAATTTAAAGAATTTAAAGAGATAATAATAAAGTAATATAGATCATGTCTCTAAGTTCAAAACAATTAAATATAAAATCAGGTAATAAAAAGGTTGACATTAATGTCGACGACGAATGGTCATCATTTATATCCAATCACTATGAAGAAGATGTATCAGATGATGATTTTGATGATAGCAAATTTGAAACCAATAACAAATATGATGAGAAGTCAAATATCAAGAGTGTTGAAACCAAATTATATAACAATAACAACGCTCCTACACCATCGAATATTTACATTTCTACCAAATCCAAGATCGCTTATTTGACTGAACCAGTTGATTTGCGGATTTTCTGGGACATTCCAATTATACCTTACGCTACTCCTAAAAATGGCGTCATTAAGAAGCAGATTAAAATCAACTCAAAGTCGCAAGAGGAACTCGATGATATTCAGTCGCGTCTGCAAAAAGAACTGTATTTTGATGAACATGTTATGTCTCACATTGATAACCCCAGCGGTCGAATCAAGTTCAAGGACATTCGCAAAATAACAATCGGGATCTCTAAGAAAGATATTATGAGTTACCGCTCAAAGAAGAAGCAGGCGTTTTATAACTGCTTTGTGATGATAATCCGTCTTAAAATTGCTGCTGAGTTCAAGGAATTCCATATCAAGGTATTCAATACAGGCAAATTAGAAATCCCTGGTGTACAAAACGACGAGATGTTTGAAATGGTGTTAAAGACTATTATTAGCATTTTACAACCACATAGTCCGACTCAATTGTGTTACAATAAGACCAGTGACACAGTTCTCATTAATTCTAATTTCAATTGTGGATTCTATATTGACAGAGAGATGCTTTATGATATATTAAGAAGCAAGTACAATATTCAGGCGATCTATGATCCGTGCTCATATCCAGGCATTCAATGTAAGTTCTATTATAACAAGGATATTGGAGTCCAAACTGGCAAGCAAATCACGACAGAAAATAAGGGTAAATATACAAACATTGTTGAAGTATCATTTATGATATTTAGAACAGGCAGTGTTTTAATTGTAGGCATGTGTGAAGAAGACGTGCTCATTGAAATATACAACTTCTTGAAACTAATGTTGCTCGCCGAGTTTGAGAATGTATGTCAGGGTCTCTTAGACTGCAATCATAATCTACTCAAGGATAAAAAGAAGAAGATCAGGAAGAAAACCGTAACTATACTGGAAAACTAAGACAAATTAGTGTAAATAATCAATGTAAATAATCAATGTAGATGTTTGTCGAAAATTGCCTCGATTATATTAGTTGTATCATCTATGTCGTCATCAAATTCCAATAAATACATATTCTTTCTAATAACGCTATCATCTGCTAATTTTTTCCTGCCTTGTAATCGTCGTGTAAAATCACATATTAGATCAAAGAATGTGAATAACTTAATTTGTTTATCTGCTAATAAATTTGTAAATAAATAAATACTTTCCAAATATGCTTTCTTGTTCTTCATTTTATTGAATTCGTCGCTTAGCATCTTCAATTTCTCGCAAGACTTACTAACATGTTCTATGTTGTTAGTATAATTGAATCCATGATCCAAAATTATATAACGTATTATATTTTTATAAATGGCAACATATGAATCTATAGTTGTTAACATCGCCTTGTCTTCATTCGATGGTTCTAACATGGTCTTCTTGTACTCTTGATTGATTTCATAGATCGTCTTTTTGTAAACGAATAATATGGCGTCTCGACTGCTTAATTGGAGAAATATTACATTGTCGTCGGAGATTTGCTCGATGAACTCGATATAGAAATAATACGCCTTTTGACTATGATAGAAAGACAAATCCAGATTCTTTGTGAAATATAATGTGTTCATGAAAACATGGATCACTGTTTCAACGCCTCGCTCAAATATGAAACGATAATAGTGCTTGTTTTTCATTGATATTTTCTCCGACATAAATCTCATATATTCGATGATTACACTAACAAATTTTGTTAGTATGTCTTGTAGAGAACAATCAAATTTTGGTTTATAATTGTCGACATTCGTTAGAGCATATTGTGGATTTTCTGTTACCAAATGGTTGTGTTGTTTGAGACCTTTCATTTATATTATATCATTTATAATATAAATTTGTTAGTTTATTCAATTTTTATGTATTTAAATAAAATATACAAACTCCAGAACCTCCATTACCTCCATCGAGCGGGTAACCTCCAGAACCACCACCACCGCCGCCCGTGTTTGGTAAACCATTTGTAGGTGCATTATTAAAAAATCCGCCATTCCCACCGCCACCTACACCAACTCCTTGATATTGTGGTGTCCCACTAATCATACCTCCTCCTCCTCCACCTCCTACATTAAAACCATTTGTGTATGCAATAGTGTTATATCCACCACTACCAGCGGCAGGAGGTCCGTACCAAGCACCTCCACCACCACCACCATTTGTTCCAGAAGCCTGTCCTGTTGACGTCCAAATACCACCAGCACCTCCTGCTCCACTATTTCCACCATATCCTGGATTAGTTGATGAACTCGAAATAAAGCCACCTTTACCGCCCATAGCAGTTGCAATAGTTGTATTATTAGTTATACATGTTATTGTTGAACTATTACCATCTCCTCCAATTATGGAATCACTTCCACCACCAGCGCCTCCACTACCTATATTAATAATATACGCACCATTACAAGGGTTATTAAATTTAGCATACAATACATCGCCTCCTCCTCCACCACCACCAGCATTATCATCAAGAATTTCACTATAACCGCCTCCTCCTCCTCCTCCAACTAAAAGATACATGGCGTTGTCTGAGGTGAAGGAAAATTGTATACTTCCATTTCCCGTAAAAGTAATAATTGTATTATATTCTGAATTACTTGATACAGAATATGTTCCTGTTGCATAAAATGCTTGTGTTGATGTTGTTCCATTAAAGACTGCCACAGTGCATGCTGAATTGCTAGTTGACAAACAAGCACCATAAACGGCTCTTTTATGTTGTTGATTTATTACCAAAGATCCTTTTACCATTTCTTATATATATAATATTATATAAATTTGTTAGTTTATAAACCTTAATTATTTCTAAATAATTATTATTATAAATTTATTAGTTATTCGGAAGATTAAATTGTAAAAAAAAAAGTACCACTATTATTAGGATTACTATTATTATTAAGCAAAGGATTAATACAATCTTTTGTATTCAACCACCACGCTACATAAGCATAACTTGCTCCTGAAGATAATACAGACATTGTTGGAGCATTCGGAGCATAAAAAAAGGTTGATGTTATTGGTGTATTTATTTTATCACTAGTTATAGTTGTTCCCTGATTAGTTGTAGTTGTTGGAAGGTTAAAAGATGGAGTAGCGTAAATCCCTGACGGTGGGTTACTCGTATTTGCTGCACATAAAGTAACTACTGAACTACAAACTGAATCTGGTGAACCTGTTGGAAAAGTATATGGATATGTGACTGATGTGCCGTCATTATAAGTTATACTGGTAATTGTGTAATTTATTGTTGTTGTTGTCATACTATTTATTGTATGATATACGTTTATTAATGTTCTCACTGGTCCTGACGATGGATCTGTACCAGTTAATGTTGCTGTAGTGCAACCTTTGTTGCCACTTGTTCCACATCTGCCATTTACGGCACTTTTTGCTTTGGAATTACACGCAATTGCTTGTTGTCCTCCTGTTTTGAATCCCATTTATATTATTATAATAAGTTTATAATATAAATTTGTTACTTTGTTAATTATTTGTTTACGAAACTGTATATGTATAATAACCACTAACAGCAGCAGTAGTAGGAGTAGGTTGAGTACTATTATTAGTAATAAAATAATTGGGACAAATTGAACTGTTCCAATACGCTAAATATACATTATAAGTTCCTGATGGTAATTGATTAAATGGTGTATTATTATTTTGTGATGTACCACTATATAAAGTTGCTGAAAGTGGTGTATTTATAATTATGTTTTGACTATTTGTTTGTAATTGTAAGTTGAAATATGGAGCAGAAACGATATTTGTATTTGTAGTATTGATCGTATTTTTCGTATTTGCTGCGACTAAATTAACTACTGGACTACAACTTGATGGCAACTCCGTCGAACCACCAACAATTGTATAATTAATTGATGTTGCTGTCATACTATTTATTGTAAGAGTTATGGTGGGTGGTGGTGTTGTTGTAGTTCCTGTCAACGTTGATGTAATACATTGAGTAGTAGAAGGTGTTCCACATCTGCCATTTACGGCACTTCTTGCTTTGGAATTACACGCAATTGCTTGTTGTCCTCCTGTTTTGAATCCCATTTATATTATTATAATAAGTTTATAATTTTATACAAACTTTAGTCGAATTTTCTAAATAATAAATGTTAATAAGTATTTAAAGACTTTAAATTAAAAACTTATATAAATGTCTGAGAAAACAGCAACTACTAATGGATCTTCTGCCGCCCCTTCTACTGGTGGCGCTTCTGCTTCTACCGCCTCTAACACCGCTTCTACTCCCGCTGCTTCTAGCAGTGTCGTCGCCACTAACAACTCCAGTTACCGTCTTCCTTCGGATATAACCCTTCAACATGCGTCCAAGTTGTCGATTGTTGAGGACAAACCCATCATGCTTGATTACTGGACTGCATCGGTCGACAAGAAAGCGCTTGTTGGTGTTCGCGAGTCCGGTGAGAAGTTGCTTGTGAAGTCTGCCGAGGAGTACACGAGTCCGATCGCCAAGTTCTACAAGTCGGCAACTGAGTACATCATCATCACTGAGAATTCGATTTACATTGTGTCGAGTGATATCCCTACTAGAAAGATATCCTAAGCAACCTTTAAGAAAGGTTGCGCCAAAGTTGCGCTTATGAAAAGTGGAGCAAAAGATTTTTAATTAATATATTATATATTTTAAATTAGTTAAAAAATGAGTATAATAAATGAAGTTGACCGATTGTAAAATTAATATATGAAACGATAAATATGTGATTAATTTTTTTATTGATGATATCAAGATACTGGTCTTGTCTGTTCAATTGACTTGTTAGTTCATCCACTTTACAGCGATTATTACAAGTAGAAAAGAGGCGTTTAACAAATAACTTATTTTTGATTGGAATAGGTGTTTGTAGCAGTTTACGAAACATTTTCTAATTAGTAGTATCATAAAGTGTTTATATTGATTTTAGAATGTTACTTTTTTTGCTTCGCTTAAACTTTTTTTAAAAAGTGAATATATATATAACAATGTCAGGTTTTGGAACAGGATCTAACTCATACGGTCAATTCTGGTTCGGTGGCAACGCTTTTCCGGGATTTTTATTTAAGAAGAATGTAGGCGTCGCTGGCAGACGCAGTACTAAATTCAATCCTGGTGGAAACATCATATGTAATAGTCCGACTTACTTGTATAACAAGTACAAACCGGGTGGCGGTGGTGTAGGGGCGTCATCGATTGCAAACAGGAGAGCAAAAAACAGATTAGCAACTGTTTGTAACAGTCAACAATGCTTCCCATGTTTCAATACTTTAGGACAATATAGCAATTACACACATAATCCCAATGGATTTATCCCGTGCCCTGCAATTACTACTACTAGTACTAGTAGTTCTGTTACACCAACACCTCCTCCTCCTCCTACTCCTAGTGGTTCAGAATATACTGTTACGTATAATAATAATGGTGGAACGGGAAGTATAATTGACGCAAATTCTCCATACGTAGGTGGTGATTCTGTAACAATTTTAGGACTTGGTACTGTTGCCAAATCAGGATATCAATTTGGAGGATGGAATACTGCTGCTGATGGAACCGGACTTAATTATGTTGGTGATGACACATTTATAATTGATGCGAATACTACTTTATATGCGAATTGGATAATTGGTGGTGTTAGATTAGTATATAATGCAGGAACCGGAGGAACGGGAACAGCGCCATCAAGTTCTGGAACATATTACACTGCTTTTAGCGAAGCAGATGTAGTTGAAAACACTGGTTCTTTTACAAATAGTTCTGGTTATACATTTGGCGGTTGGAATACTGCTGCTAATGGTTCCGGGACAAGTTATCCCGCTGGTTCTGAATATACTATGCCTGGTTCCGGAACGGTAACTTTATACGCTCAATGGATAAACCCAGCGATTACATATAGTTTAACTTATAACGCTGGAACTGGTGGTACAGGAACTGCTCCTGCTTCACCAACTTCTTATGATTCAAATTCTCCAGCAAATATATTAGGAAATACTGGATCTTATACAAATTCTGACCCAACCAAAATATTTTATGGATGGAATACTTTGGCAAATGGAACTGGAACTAGTTATCCTGTTGGTTCTACAATTACCATGAACGCTAATAAAACTTTGTACGCACAATGGGGAAGTCTACCACTCCTTACAGTAACATATAACGCTAACGGCGCCACTGGTGGATCGGTTCCTGCCGAACCAACAAATTATCCAACTAACGTTCAAGTCCCCATTTTGGGTCAAGGTTCTCTTACAAGACCAGGTTATACATTTTTAGGATGGAATGGTTCACCAACTGGCACTGGTTCTTTATATGCGCCAGGATATACATTTACTTCCAAGACTGCTACCCTTTACGCTCACTGGGCACCCGGTTCACCTGTTAAAGCATGTAGTGGTGGCACCTTGAGCAGCAGTTACATATCGTATACTTTTCCATATGCGATGACAATTGCGAGTTCTAATACAGTTACAATTTATACAACTGCTCTTGCATCAGCAGTTCCAACCACTGCAACATCCTATGGTTCTGGAACTGCTCCTGAGGGATTAATATCCATATTAAGCAAAGTAGTTATTACATCATCAACTATACAAATTAATACAAACACAACTTATGCCGTAACAACAGAAAATAATTATTCTCAAACTATAAATAATGATGGTTCTGGGTTTATATACTGGCCTGCTGGTCAAACACTCACAAATGTCACATTACCTACAATTCAACCAAGAACTTCTAATCCACCAAACTATTATGGTCAAACACGAAATGTTACTAACGGATGTGGATTAACTGCATTTGACAATAGTTCGGGTGGAAACGTATGCAATTTTGGTTTCTTTACTCAAGGAGTAACATTAAATTATTCAGGTGGCGCAAGTACTCAAATTGTAAGTTGTCCTACTAATTCAGTATACAGAAATAGCGGTGGTAGTTTTGTAACCGCACCCAAATCACTTTATCCTTATCCTGTAGTATCTTACTCGGGTGGTCCCGCTATTGTTCCTCGCTCAAGCGCTGCTTTAACTGCTATTACTATTATACCATCAACTGGTTCTGAATATGTATACCCTGCTATGCCAAATTATACAGTTCAGTTTGATGGAAATGGAGCAAATCAAATATCAGCAACAGCAGCACCAAATAACACTACTAGCGGTGGAAGTCCTCGTACACCAACATATTTTGCGCCATATACTGGAGCCACACCAACAAATGTTTCAGTTCTTGGAAATACAGGTGCTTTGACAAAGACAGATACTACGACGTTAAATGAATTTGTATTTACTAAATGGAATACTGCTGCCGATGGCACGGGAACAAGTTATGGACCAGGTTTTAACGCAGTATATTACTCTACTTCTTTTACTAATATATTATATGCCCAATGGACACCGGGTTATTATGTAAGATATAGTAATAACCTCCCCTTAACCACCCCCAATACTGGTGGTTCTGTGACGGATGCGTCATCCCCATATCTTCCTACTAACCCATTAGTCACAGTTAAAGCAAATGGGTTTTTGTGGACAGGTCATACATTTATAAAATGGAATACACAAGCAAATGGAGGAGGAATGGATTATTACCCTACAAACCAATTTACACTCAATGCAAATACAATGTTGTACGCTCAATGGAGTTAAAACTATAACAAATATATTTAAAGATTTTTGATCAGTTGCAAATGGTCATTTTTTGACTCAGTATAATTACATCTTTTAGCGTTTTTACAAGTTCTTATCAAAACTTGTAAAAACGTCCATTATATTATATAACATATAATATATATGCCTGCAAGAAGGAGATCTGGGCGCGCTAACGATAGGAGAGCGTATAATTATGTTTCCTATCAAACAATACTGGCATCTTTAACACCTGAACCACTACCAACATACACAGTAACTTATAATGGTAATACCAATACAAGTGGAAGTGTTCCCGTTGATAGTTCTTCACCATACCTAGATGGTTCAAATGTAAAAGTTTTAGGAAATACAGGAACTTTGGCAAAAATAGGTTACAAATTTATTGGTTGGAATACACAAGCAAATGGATTTGGCAGATCTTATTTATCTGGACAGCAATTTACAATTTTTACCGCAGATATAACACTTTATGCACAATGGACTATAGCTTTCACAGTAACTTATGATAAAAACGCATCTGCTGCTAGTGGATCTATAATAGATCAGTCATCCCCATACTTACCTGGTTCTACGGTAACAGTTCTATCAAGTACTGGTTTTGTAAACACGGGTAACAAATTTGATGGTTGGAATAGTCAAGCAAATGGATTAGGATCAACTTATACAATTGGATCTACATTTTCAATTCTTGCAGATACAACACTGTATGCAACATGGTCTCCAGTTTTTACAGTTACTTATGATAAAAACGCATCTGCTGCTACTGGGTCTATAATAGATCCATCATCCCCATACATACCTGGTTCTACGGTAACAGTTTTACCAAGTACTGATTTTACAAACATGGGTAACATATTCAATAGTTGGAATAGTCAAGCAAATGGATTAGGATCAACTTATACAATTGGATCTACATTTACAATTAATTCAAATACAACAATTTACGCTAAATGGACTCAAATTTTCACAGTTACTTATCAAGCAAATGGATCTACAAATGGAACTGTCCCTACAGATACCAACTCTCCATACATAGCAAATACTACGGTAACAGTTTTAACAAATTCTGGAACTTTGGTTAAAACAGGTAACACATTCGACGGTTGGAATAGTCAAGTAAACGGATCAGGGACACCTTATGCAACTGGATCTACATTCCAAATTACTTCAAATACAATCCTTTATGCGAAATGGAATGTAAATAATTACACAGTTACTTATCAAGCAAATGGATCTACAACTGGAACTGCTCCTTCAAGTCAAACTGCTCCATATAATACTTCTGTAACACTTCGAACAAATAGTGGAACTTTGTTTAAAACAAATAATGTATTCGATGGTTGGAATACACAAGCGGATGGATTAGGACTAAGTTATGCAACTGGAGTTTCATTTACAATACCTGACTCAAATACAACACTTTATGCGAAATGGACACCAACTTACACAGTAACTTATACACCAAATTCAGGAAGTGGTAATGTCCCTACAGATTCCACTCCATACACATCTGGTACTTCTGTAACAGTTTTAGGAAACACTGGAACCCCTCCTATATTAACAAGATCTGGTTTTAACTTCACAGGTTGGACTATTAGTGGCGGCACTGGAACAGTCTATAATAATCCTGACACATTTGTAATTACTACAAATACAACACTTGTTGCAAATTGGACACTATCTTACACATTAACTTATGGAGCAAATGGTGGTTCTGGTAATGTCCCTACAGATACCACTCGATACATAGCAGGTGCTTCAGTAACACTTTTAGGAAACATTGGAACCCCTGTTATATTAACAAAAGCAAATAATATATTCGATGGTTGGAATACACGAGCGGATGGATTAGGAACAAGTTATGCAGTTGGATCGCAATTTCCAATGCCTGGTGGAAATACAACAATTTATGCAAAATGGACGCCAATTTACACAATGACTTATAGTAATAATTCCACTAATTATCCTGGTGTTACTGGGACTATAACAGATACTAGTTCTCCATACATAGCAGGTTCCAGCGTAACAGTTAAATCAAGTGATGGTTTTACAAGCGCAAATTATATATTCAATAGTTGGAATAGTCAACCTAACGGATTAGGAGCACTTTATACAATTGGACAAGTATTTTCAATTAACGCAAGTACAACACTTTATGCAAAATGGACAGCAATTTATACATTTAAATATGATAGCAATGGAGCTACAACTGGAACTGTCCCTACAACTACAATATTTCAATACGATGCAGGTACTACCGTGACAGTTCTGGAAAATACTGGAAATTTAGCAATACCAATACCAGCAGGACCAGGAGCACCTAGTTACATATTCAATGGTTGGAATACAGCAGATAATGGTGGTGGAACAACTTATATCCCTCCTACTCAATTTAATATTACACAAAATACTACATTATATGTTAGATGGAAAGCACTTTACACCTTTACTTATGATGGGAATGAGAATACCGATGGAACTATTCCTATTGATTCATTATCGCCATACGCAGTTGGTTCTCAAGTAATAATTATGGCAAATACTGGAAACTTATCAAGAACAGGTTACACATTTTCTAATTGGGCTTATTTTGCCGACGGTGGCGGAAATACTGCACCTTTACCTGGAGCTATATTTATCATGCCTGCCAAAAATACAATATTTTATGCTAAATGGACTATAAATACTTACTCAGTTACTTATGACGCAAATGGATCTACAAATGGAACTGCTCCTTCAAGTCAAACAGCTCCATATAATACTACCGTAGCACTTCAAACAAATAGTGGAAATTTAATAAAAACAGATAATGTATTCGATGGTTGGAATACACAAGCGGATGGATTAGGAACAAGTTATGCAGTTGGAACTCCATTTGTAATACCCGTTGGAAATACAACACTTTATGCGAAATGGACTCCAAATTACACAGTAACTTATACAGCACCTGACGCTACAGGCGGAACTGTCCCTATAAATAACAATCGATATACTGCTGGTACTCAGGTAACAGTTTCAACAAATTCAGGAAATTTAATAAGAACCAATTACACATTCAACGGTTGGACTATTGGCGGCACTGGAACAGTCTATACTAATCCTCAGACATTTACCATGCTCGTTGGAGGTACAACACTTGTTGCAAATTGGACATCAACTTACACAGTTAGTTATGCAGCAAATGCGGTTGACGCTAGTGGAAATCCTCCTGGAGATCAAACAGTAGCATATAATAGTTCCGTAACAATTTCAGGAAATACTGGAACCCCTAATCCATTAACAAGAAACGGTTACGCATTCACAACTTGGAATACACAAACGGATGGATTAGGAACATCTTATTCATTTGGAAATTCATTTGCATTTAATGCGAATACAACACTTTATGCTAATTGGAAACAAACGTTCACAATGAGTTATAGTAATAATTCAATTACTTATCCTAATGCTACTGGAACTATAACAGATACTAGTTCTCCATACATTACAGGTTCTACTGTGACAGTTAAACCAAGTACTGGTTTTGAAAACACAGGTTACTCATTCTCAAGTTGGAATACAGTACCTAGTGGTTCTGGAGGAACATCTTATGCATCTGACGCTACATTTACAATTACGGGAAATACAACATTATATGCACAATGGACTATAAATAATTACACAGTAACTTATGCATCAAATAGTGGAACTGGAGATGTTCCTTCAGATACGAACACATATAATTATAATAATGAAGTAACAGTTAGAGGAAATACTGGAACCCCTACTCCATTAACAAGAACCAATTTCACATTTGCAGGTTGGAATACTGTTTCTGACATAACTACTGGTCTGGGAACATTGTATACAACTGGAAATAAATTCATAATGCCTGCTGCAAATACAACACTTTACGCACAATGGAATGCATATTCTAGTCTAACTTTTGATAATAATGGTGGTGGTGGTGGAAGTACAACAACACAATATGCTCCTGGTACAACAGTAAATTTTTCACCAACTGAACCAGCAAAATCAGGTAATTACTCATTCGCAGGTTGGAATACTATCATTAATGGTACGGGTAAATATTACGCACTTAGTGGAACAATAACAATTTATAATGAGTCAATTACTTTATATGCACAATGGCGTTTTGATGGAAATGATCCAACTAATACTGTCACATACTATGCAAATCAAGGTCAAGGAAATCCTCCGCAACCTGTTGGTAGTCTAAAAGAATTTACAGCTTTTACCGTTAGTAATCAAGGAGGTTTAACAAGAGGAGGTTTTGCATTTATTGGGTGGAATACACAATCAGATGGAACAGGTGATTACTATGGTCCAGGTGGTACTGGTGTCGCTCCAAATGTTGGGTTTAATATGATTCCTTATGATGTTGCTTTAGAGGCTCAATGGGCTACAGGTTCGAGTACATATACTCTAACATATGATGGCAATCTAAGTACTGGTGGGTCTGTTCCTGCTAACCCAATAACTTATAATTCTGGTACAAATGTAGGTGTTCTTAATAACAATAATTCTCTTGTTAGAACAGGATACTCTTTCTTAGGATGGAATACAGCAGCAAATGGAACTGGAACCAACTACCTAGTTAACAATCCTTATCAAAATTACAGTCCTATTGTTATGTTATCAAATACAACATTGTTTGCTCAATGGGTCGCAGGAAATGTTTTCGAGTATTCTGGATCATATCAGGGATTTTCCAGAGGTCTCAATGAACAAGATTTATCATCTCTTTACTACCTTTCCACTGTAACATCCTATCGTTCCCCTACAAATAATACTTTTACAATAATAATACCAACATATTACAATAAATTTTACGCCGAACCATATGGCACAGGTAATGGTCCAACTATAACTGGTATTGGAAAACTTATATCAACATATGCCCAAGCAACTATTTCACAAATAACATCAGGTCTTAATCAGGGTTCTTATCAAATAACTGCTACATATATTACTAAGGGAACCTCAGGTTCCCAGACACAAACAGCAACTCTATTGTTAGGACCAACATATTGGCCCACAACAGAAACAATCTCAAGTGTTACAATCCCAACTAATGCTTCACAACCAGCAGCATTTTCATTTGGTATAAGTCCACCTGTTAATGTACCCGCTGGAGGTTATTATAATCAACTAGTTAGACCTCTTAATAATGATCAGTGTCAGTGCGCTGCTGTTCAAGCGTTCTATATTAATTTTAGTAATGGAAGCACTACAAGAGTAGCGTTTGGAAGTAATCCTTACATTAATCCTACTAGCACTTCAGTTGTTTCCAATTATGCACGAATTGAAGTTGCCAATGGACCAACACCAAATCCTATCACTGGAACATTTAGTCCAACAAATTCAACTGATGCTAATACGGGATAAATTTACACTAATTAAAATAACAAACAAATTTAAAGGTTTTCAAAGACATATACTAACACTCTTAAAAAAACATGTTATCTCGATTAGTACCCGGAATATTTGCCGCATTTTATACTTCTGCTGTGTTGTTTTACGCAGAAGGAGTCTATTCATTAGTAACTACCAAAAAGGCAGACATTTCAAACGCAAGTAAAAGTAATAGTTCGGATATTGTGAAGCATATAGTAAAGGTTTGTTAAAGGTCTTAAGACCGACTTATTAAAGGTCTTAAAGTCCTCTTTCTCGATTGGTTTTAATTATATAAAGAATTTGATCCATTTGCCATTCAATGATATGTATTGCTTTCACCAGTAAGTATAGAAAGACTAACAAGAGGGCAAGTGGAATAACAAAGGTTTGTATAAATATTAAGAACGGCATGTTTAAAAAGCAAAGGTAAGAATATTTTTATTATTAAATTATTAATAAAAATAAGAATTTCAATTTTTTACTTACTTAGAGGAGGAGGAACGAATGATCTTGATTGATAACCATTTGCTCTTAACCATTTATCACCTCGTCCTCCAGCGCTGGCGCCATTATTTGCCAATTGGTAATATGTTTGGTGAGCGTATTGCGCTTTACTTAGACCATAGAATGAATCACCTCTTTGTTGAAAATAAAAAGGAGAGTATGCGGCGTTATTTTTACCGGCAAATGAATTTGTAAAAATGCTTGAATTGAATGTACCGGATCCCATTTATACTCTATGTGAATATTTTAATTTTACCCTAATTTTATATTTCTTTCAAAGAAAGATAAAATGTATAAAAGCTTTGGACGAGGATTGAACTCGCGACCTTCACATTACAAGTGTGATGCTCTACCACTAAGCTACCAAAGCATCGATTCGTATACAATATTTCATATACTCCTCAAATACTTAAACTGTGTTTTCTTTAAGTTGTTTTCTACAATATATATATTTCACAATTAGAAATCGATCTTCTTCAGCGCCTCAAGTGATTCATCCGATAGTTTCTCAGGGAACTTCACATCAAACACGATGACAAGATTGCCGGTGTGTCCATCGCGACTAAATCCCATACTCGGAATTATCTTCTTGTAACCATTGGGAATAATATTGCCCGCGTTATTGTTGATCGTATATGTGCGCCCAGTGATGTATTTGAGTTCAAAAGTGAAACCACACAACGCTTCCTTAATAGAGATGGACTTGGACAAAACAAGGTCCAAACCAGAACGCTGAAACCCCGTGGTGTTTTCCACTTTTACGACTACCTTTACGTCACCTCTTAAGTCGTCACTAATTGAGTTGCCCTTGTCTTTAAGAAGAATTATCTCGCCTTCATCCATGCCCTTAGGTATGGCGACATAGATAGTCTCGTGTTCATGTACCTTGTTGCCATGCTCAACAATCCAGCGCTCAACGTCAATTGGTACAGTAGTTCCTGTCAAAATCTTATCAATTGGAACATTAATTGTTAGTATAATGGGCGCTGGTTTTTGCTGCGGCATATTCACTGGACGCCCGTTATGGAAAACGCGGACATTGGGTCCGAAACCACTAGGAAATCCTGGTTGACCTTGCATATGAAATGCTGGGGGCATTCCTTGCATATTAAAACTTTGACCTTGACCTTGCCCTGGCATAGGAAATCCCATTCCAGGAAATCCAAACAAATTTGCTAATAAATCGTCCATTACATTCTGACCATGACCCATAGGGTCCATTGGCATTCCGTGATTGCTGCCCATCATCTTTATAAACGGATTATTACGTGTCATATCATATTCCTTCTTTTTATCGGGGTCACCAAGTGTCTCATATGCTTCACTTATTTTCTGAAATTTTTGCGCCGATTCTGGCGAATTGTTGTTTTTATCAGGATGATGGATTAGAGATAAACGCCGATAAGACTTCTTAATCTCGTCAATTGCCGCAGTCTCAGGTACTTCTAATATATTGTAAAAATTATCAGACATTTCAAATATAATATTATATTTCAAGATAAACTTAAATACTTATTAACGTATAATATTAATAACAAATTATGGATCCCAATCAACCACTTTTTTTAAACAAATATCAACCTTTTTTCTTCAAAGACTTTGAAACTGACCCGGAAATGGTGAGTATATTAAACACACTTATTAACATGAATAACTTGAATGTGTTATTTATTGGCGATATTGGCTGTGGCAAAACGGCCTTCCTAAACGCCGTTATCAAGGAATATTACAAGGATTTAATACCTAGTCAATACAATGAAAATATACTTCATATTAACAGTCTTAAGGAGCAGGGAATTAATTATTATAGAACTGATGTGAGAACCTTTTGCCAAACATGCTCATCAGTTAAAGGCAAGAAAAAGATTATTGTGTTAGATGATATTGACTTCATTAACGAGCAGAGTCAGCAAGTGTTCCGAAATTGTATTGACAAATACAGTCACAATGTTCATTTTATTTCGTCGTGTAGTAATTCACAGAAGGTCATCGAGTCACTTCAATCGCGTCTTATTATTATTAAAATCAAACCGCTTCAAAGAGAGAATCTGGTCAAAATAATGCACAAGATCAAACATTTAGAAGACATTGAGATTTCGAGTGACGCTGAGGATTTCATATTAAATGTATCCAATAATACCGCCAAGATTCTGATTAATTACATGGAGAAGTTCAAACTGCTGAATGAATCAATTACTTTGGAACTGGCGACCAATGTTTGTACTAACATCAGTTTCTTTTCATTTGAGGAATATACGCAGTTTCTGAAGAATGGTCAACTCAATGAGGCGATCAAATTGCTGTATTCCATATATGACAAGGGTTATTCAGTTATGGATATACTGGACAATTACTTTATTTTTGTCAAAATAACAACGCATCTGACAGAAGAGCAGAAATATAGTGTGATCCCATTCATTTGTAAGTATATTACAGTATTCCACAATATTCATGAAGATGAGATTGAACTAGCGTTATTTTCCAACAATCTACACAAGATTTTATCGATACATACTAACAAAAATTTAGCAACATGTTAGCAACATGTTTAGTTTAGTATATGTATTTAGAACTTTTATTATTTCTTATTTATTATAAGAAATGACATCTCAAATATTTAAAACGCAAATACCGAATCAATTATTGATCAATTTATTAGAAGAAAATGCGGTTAAAAGTGATAAGTGCTATGTTGTAAATAACAATGTTTATAAAAAAGGCGTATTTAATGAAAGTATTCCAAAATTTATCACTGAATGTAGACAATATTACTTCTTATCAAAGCGGAAATATTTGGACAGGAAATTATCTTATAATTCGTTTATAACTATTTTGCGACAAATATGTAATTTCAATAAGATTACATATACATCAAAAATTAAATATGACAAGTCGGTGTATGATATAGAATATCATATTATGTATTTTACCTAGAAAGTTTGGTCATAACTCCGTAAAACCTTTCTTAACTTCGTGGAAAAAGCAGCAGAAATATAGAACCCTAATTAGTGTTTGGCACCACCTTTCTTAACTTCGTGGAAAAAGGTTGCTAGTTATACATATTCTTCGTCAAGCGAACCAGACGCTTGATCATTTGCTTTCTAACACAAACATTATCAAACGCAGCAATCTCATATTTACGATCCATGTTGCCCTCCATGAACTCATAAGTCATGTCACATGCATCCTCTGGCAAATTATTGTAATTGTACATAATGTAACTCATTGAACTGCTTTTACTGAAAGTCAAGAGGATGAAATCAACAATGTCATTCGACTCTTGTGCACAGAAGACAAAGGGTTTCAACTGGGTCTTGTTTCGACCCCTCTTTGAAAAAATATCAATACGCTTGCCGTTCACAACATATGATTTTGTAGTATGATCGTAAGTAACGAACAGACGGGTATCGATGGAATCGAAATTTTCCTCATTATCGTGTTCCTCAAAACACACAACGAGACAACTATCAATCTCTCTCTCTTCATTCAAGCAAATAGGTTCGTCGGTTACAAATGTGGTCATTGTAATTATATATATTATGAGCAAATATCGTTTAAATTGTTTTAAATAATATTTAATATTTATAATAATATGGATTATATGTCGATTCTACAAGATTCAATTGACACATCAGTTTCTATGAACATATTTAAAAATAAAGAAGAAGCATCTTTATAGCATTTACGCTTAGAAAAAATACATAATAAATACAATTTAAAAACTACTCTATAAATAATATAAACCATTATGAGTTTACATTATTTTTTATCGTGTAAAAGAAATTACATCAAGATTATACAAAAATTAGAATATATAATAGAAACACTGGATGATATTGACTACTTGACAATTTCAGAATTTAGTGATATTTGTTATCCAAAAAATAATAAGGATTTTTTTACTGAGAAAATAAAACATTTTCAAATTAATATTGATATTTGCAACAATGAATTAGACCATTTATGTTGTCATAATTACATTGATGATACAATAGATATCGCGCCAGAAAGGTCGCAAAGTATCACATATTGTACTATTTGTGAAACCGTAAAAACCAAATAAAACAAAACTTAGGAATTCTACCTATATGGATGATACAACAAAATAACAAATATGTATTATTGGATGGGGTACACCGAATTGTGGCAAGTTATATTGAAGATATTAAATATATAAACGCCTACATAATTTATATATAAAAGTCATTTAATAACAGTTGATAAGACACTTCGGTAGTGTAATGTTTTTTAAGCAAATACAGTTTTCCTTTATATACAATAAAGTCTCTAATTGTAAAGATATTTAAATTATATATATAGATATTTATACTTTGCGCTGTTTTGATCTCATAATTGTCTTTGTCTAGTTGCTGTATTATTATGCATTGGGCAAATTCATCAGAATTAATTATAGGACCTCCTACTTTCTGATAAAATTTGAGAACAACTAAGTGTTCATTAGGGGTTATATCATGTTCATTATTCCAAACAATTATGATTAAACCAGTAATATGCCGGTTCTCTATAAAACATACGATCTTGTCGCTATAATCTACCTTGTAGATAATTATGAAGGCGTTGTATGCTATATTAAACTCTAGTTTAACACGCATAATTTTGCTCGCAATTAATAACGGAATCGGATTTAATAAAACCATCTTCCACTTTTTATACCTTTAATAAAGGTGGAGTCAAAAAAATTCCCCATTTATATTTTTGCTCCACTTTTTTTTAAAAAGTGGAATTAAAGGTCGAATCGTGGCACATTACTACCTAAATTTATTGGTTTGGGTCCAAATACTGGCAAAGTACTTGAAATTGGTACTTGCCAAAATGAGATCCAATCTGGTCTTCCTTCCATGGGTTCAATTATACCCATCTTGCTATCTGGCGCCAAAGCAAGCACAAAATATTTCGCTAAAATAAAGTTACTCTGGAATATTTGGTCAGGACTCATTCTAGCAAACCACTCATAATTAGTGCGCTTCAATATGCTTGCCGCAGGGATCCAGATGCCATACATCTTGGGATAAAAGTGAATATAATCATCACTTAGAAGAGTATCGACAATTACTGCTTCATCGTCCACCGTTTTTACACCTACATCCGTTCCAGGAATAAGACGAATTTGGTTTTGTTGAACCTTCTTATTCGCCCATTTGTCATAGTTGCCCAGAAATTCTGCTTGCGCTGTGTAATCTTTTGATATAAGACGCTCCATAAATTGAACATAGTCATTCATCTGATCGTTCTTCTTTGGTGCACCCATAAATGCTGTATCAGGATAAAACAAATTGTTAGTTGCTCCAACATTTGTACTAACATTTTCACAGACAAACATACAATCACCCTTTGTTCCCTTGTTATATAAATCATCTAGATCTTTGAAGCATAAGAATGAAATAGGTGTAACCATGCCGCCGTAATTGTAGATCAACTTACCAATCGCCAATTGTCTTACATATGATAACAATGGATCGGATATTTTGCCTAGGTCAATGCTCCAACCCGGGATCAATTTGGCAAATGAATTGTCATCTATTAAACAAATGGTGAATGAATCATCACAACATTGAATAATGCTGCGGACGCACAAGTTAAGATAAGGTTGGTTTAAGTTGTATGTACTTCGTGAACCGAAACTGAGCCAATCGCGCGAATTGTATTCGTATGGTGTATAAATCCACATAATCGGTTTCTTACTCTTGGCTAAAGATGAATCGTTTAATAAGTATTTCTTTATTTCCGTGTAATTATCATATTTTGCATTTTTCGCCTTCTTTTCTAGATATCTTTGATAAAGTATTCCAATTGTTATAAGCAGAATAATCGAAATTATATATCCAGTTGTTAACATTATATATTATATATATTTTTTATATTTTATATAATTAATTTTTATGATTTTAGTATGTTTTACATACTTAATCTCCTATTTATTGTTCATTTTTTATTTCCTGTTCCTTTATGATGTCATCTTTGAATCGTTGGTATCCATGTTTCGCAATGAATTCCATGTTTCGCATGGTGCACGCATAAGACGCTCCTGAATGACCCCCGTTAACTGGATCGTTCATCATCTCATTATTCAGTCGGTATAGTTCAGGTACATTTCGAGCAAACATAAATCCCCGATCCTTTTCTGGTTCATAGGTTTGCATCCAGTTCCACAGTTCACATCGACTGATTGCCTGGTGTGCGCTCTTAAAATATGGTCGACTCCATTCGGAGGCGAATTCGAAACCTTTATTGCCAGCACATTCGTCTATTCCAAAGAAATCGTTATTATTATTTTTATTTTTATTAACAACCTCATTATTATTGAGAGGATTTGTCGTCATAGTAGTAGTCATAGTTTTTAATATATGTAGTGTGGTCTTGTCTTTAAATTGGTTCATAATATATTATTTTTTCGGAACTTAAAGACTGTCGCAACAAGTTTCTTTACAGTAGTTGCTTAATATCACTCCAAAACGACCTCTGCTGCTCCTTCGCCTTCTCCGATTGCTTCGCATACTTGTACGCCATTGCTGCTGATTCGTGATCCAAATTCTGCTTGTTTTGAAGCAATATGCGCTCCGATTCTGATTTTGTTAAAGGACTAACATCCGCACGATCCCGGTGCAACTTATATTCATTCATATTCTTATACTTTGGTATCTGCTCATAATCATCCATAGTTACAGGAATAATGGTCTCAACATGCGCCTGACGTAAATCTGTAAAACCCAAACCCGATAAAGATCCAGTAAAATTGTCTGATTGACTACCCAGCAACGATCCACCGCCACTAAATGAAGCGTAACTGTCATTTATACCAGTATATGTGGTTAACGCCTGGATCTGCTTCTTCTGCTTTTCAAATGCCTCATTCATATTATTCTGCGTAACATTGTCATCCTGCGAATACAAACCTTCATTGGATTTCAACCAATCACCATAACCTTTGTTAGTATCATCGTCCTCCAACTTGTGCTTTTCAAACTTCTCATTAAACCAACTATTGAAATTCTTGGGATCCTTCAATTCCTTCTTTGTCTCAAACATATTGTTTAATACTGACACATTACTGTCCTCAAAATACTCCTTTTTTAAATTACTTTCGGTCTTCTTATCCGACTTGTTTTGAAACTCGTAAACGCTAAATATACATTTGTATGCTTTGGAAAAAAATAGGAAATATTTCGGATCAAGTCGCGATTTATCGGGATGCATTTTGTAGACAATTTGTTTCGCGGTCTTCAAATTTGCGTCATTTAGAACACCATCCGGAATATTAAACAAATTATACAAATCTTCGAGCGAATAATTGTCTATATTTAGGTCAAGATCTGACATGGTTGTTTGATGGAAACTTACTGGCGCCCGGACATTGGATTTTTTTGTTGCGATATTAAATGCGTCATTGTTATTATTGTAATTAACTTGTTGTCTAGAATTATTAAAAGTATTTGTATTAGTAGTAGGCGTCTCATGTATTTTAATACCTGCCTTTGGACAACCAGTGGGTCCACAACCAGGAGTTTTTCTATTTGTATAATTCATTTTATATAAGATTATTATACAAAATAAATTCGGTTATTTAACCTCGCAACTAACAATTTTTGTTTTTTACATTATGCCTTGTATTTACATTATACCATGGCAATGTCCATCGTCTAAATAGATCCGGTATACAACGGGCAATGGAATTGGATATACCGGTTTCATATTGCGTGACTCTGGTGAAATATTTTCATAGACAAATTCACGAACCTTTTTAAGACTTGACATGGGAACTGGTATATATTTGTCTGTTTTGTTAGCGCAACAACAGCATTTATTGTTATCATTGCATACTGTGTTATTATTATTATTATTTATAGTATCATCATTATTGGACAGATTTTTATTCAAACAATTGTCAATATAGAGACCTTTGATGTCATTACAACTAAAATGATGCGATACTCTTGACCACAGATCTAACAGCGTCTCGTCCTTGTACATAAATATGAAGGTACTGTATCCGCAGAATTTCGTGATTTCAAAAACATAGATTCGCCCAGGTATTTCAGTCAAAAATTCATTGATTTTCTTATTGTATACGTTTGATTCGAGATCTAAATTGGTATTAGTGTTAGTATTCATTGTAGTATAATTATGAAAAAAGTCTTTAAATATATTGACAATATATTTTTATATATTTTTATAGTAACATGAATACAAAAAACACATTTTATAATACACTAATCTTATCAATTGTTGTTCAAGTTATAACGGGTATAATTGAACTTGTAAGTCTTTTCGTAAATGTAAAAGTATTTCTAATAAAACAATTGTTAGTTTTAGAAGTGATTGTTCAACTAATAGAAGGGATATTCTATATTTGGTTATTTTTTAATTTTAATGAAGTAACTAATGTGACGCCAAAACGTTACATTGATTGGTCAATAACAACTCCTACTATGTTAGTTCAGTTAATTTTATATTTGATTTATTTAAAAGATAAAGAAAATGGATTGGATGTAACAACATTAAACTTCTTCACCTTATTGACAGAAAATTCTAGCGCTATTTCCTTTGTACTATTTTTGAATTGGTTAATGTTAATATTTGGATATTTAGGCGAAGTAAACATAATTGACACGTTGTCTGGTGTACTATTGGGATTTGTACCATTTTTAATTTATTATTATATAATTTACGTTAAATATGCAAGAGAAAGCAAAGATGGATGGAAATTGTTTTGGTATTTCTTTACATTTTGGTCACTTTATGGAGTAGTTGCGCTGTTACCGTATTATATAAAAAATGCGTTGTATAACATCTTAGATCTATTTGCTAAGAATTTCTTTGGTTTGTTTTTGAGTTATATTATATTAACAGGCAATTACTAACAAGTTGGTTATTACTTAAATTATACAAAATACAAATTATTTTTCATTTGTTTCGTTTGTTTCGCTTGTTTCGCTAGTTTCGCTAGTTTCGCTGATCTCACTAATCTCACTTTGATTTCTTTGCCGAACCATTTCTTTAAAACTGCGATACGACATGTCGTCATCTTCTACTACTTCTACTTTAGGATCCACATCCTCCACTGTTAACCAACACTCCGGACATATAATATCATTATCTTCGGTTAACTCTATCTTCTCACAGAGACGGCATACATTTTTCTTAACCTCCTCTTCTTCTTCAAAATCAATATCAACTTCGACGAGTTCATCGTCAATATAAACAATAACGGTTCTAGTTACAAGCGGCATTCTTATATTAATTATTTACAATAGTAATCTTAAAATTAAAGGTATATAAATTATTTATACTAACAACTTTACATGAAAAAACAATTTCAATTTTTTTCAATTACTTAAATTATATAAAATACACAGTTATACAAAATACACAGTTATACAAAATACACAGTTATACTACATAATACTACATAAATTCAAAACATATTTCAAATATATACGACCTCCCTACATAAACATGCCCAATTATCATCTTAATCAATCTGCCTCTCAAAGTCCTCCCTTTCTGCCGCCTCCTGCGCCGCTGCTTCCCGCGACTCTGCATCCCATAATGCTTCCATTCTTTCTATTTCTAAGACTGCTTCCTGTTCAGCAAATTGCTTTTTCAGAAACCCCGGCGTCAAACGATGTGGTTTATACGTGTCAATAGCACTTAGAATCAGAAATTCATTAATTAATAACCCCTTGCTCTGTAAATACGTGAACAACTCATAGTCATCTTTATAAATGACTTTTTCCGGCATATAACGAGATCCAGGTCTGAAATCAATCATTTTATTCAGCAATGTTTTGCCACGTATACGATCCTCCGGTTTTGTAAAATACCCATCAATCATTTGAAATATTTCTACATTATACACATTTTTTAAACACTCTTCTAATAATTCCTCACCATTTATACCAGTCAAATCGGTACCACTCCTCTGTAGCAGGAATTCAAGGTTGTCCTTGTTTTCCAGCGTTTTTAAAACAAACTTGTCCAACAGTTTTTTATCTATCGCCACCTTCAAGAAATGCTTGTACATTTCAGGGAGACCTTTTTCAGCAGCGAGTTCAAGTGTTCTAACCGAATATTTGACTTTAAATGAAATAAACAAATCAAACATTTCTTGATTATTTTCCTTTATAGATTGATCAATGCAATCTTTCGCTACTGCGACACCAACCTCGAGACCGCGTCTTGTAATCTCAACATGATTACAAACAGCGCTATAATACGGCAACGTATAGTCTGGCCAACGACCACTGTCAACTTTGTGTAGACCATCTCGCTTTAACAAATAGTCAAACAACTCTACGTAATTACCTTGAAAACAACGAACAGGTAGAATATTATTTGTTTCTGTAAACAACGTTCTAACTTGGTTGCCAAAGTGAGAGAAGTCTTTAACTGGTAGCGGCAGTTCTGACGAATTGGGATCGTTTAACCAGAAGTCATACATGCTTTCAAAGATTAGGATTTGTGTCTTGGTTGTGAATCCGAACATGTGATCTGCTTCAGTCAGTCTTTGAAAGTCTTCAGTTGAACGAATCTTGAGAGTTGTTGGTACCTTGCTCTTTAAAAATGGAAATGTTGTAGATCCCGGACACATATCCATTGTCATTATGAACATGCTGGATTCTGTCATGAACTCAGGTAGCGAATCAACCGGAAAATCGTAGATTTCATCAACTGGGTTAGCGGCAGCGCCAGAAGCAGCAGTGGTATTAGTATCTTCAATTATAGCGTTAAATTTGGACATTGTTTTAGAAACGGGGTTTATTTAAATTTAATAACTTAACTCTTTGTAAAAAAAAGCAATTCAATTTTTTTCACACATGAAAAAAGGGATTAATGAAAAAAGGGTTTAAACCCTTTATCTTTTTGATTAAATTAAATTATATAAGTAAACATACACGCATACACATTTATATAGTTTTTTATAGTTTTTTATAGTTTTTTATAGTTTTTATTGATTTATTTGTTTTGAATTTTTTGAATTTTATAAGATAATAACAGTAATAGTAATAATAATAATAATAATAATAGTAGTAACAAGGCATTGCGCCATTTCAAGTTTAACAATAACGATATGTGACGTTGTCTTCCAAGAATGCTTGTCTCATTTCTTCCTCATAATCGAAGTTCTCCACACTGCACGTATTATCCAAGCTCATATAGGGGTCTAAGTAGCAGTCGGTGAATTGACAATTCTGGAAGGTAACGTTCTCTAGGATGACAGACAAGAAGTTGCATTCGTGAAAATGGACATCTTCAAAGACGAAGTTTCTAAGCGTGCAGCCAGCAAATATAGCGCGTCTGATGGTGACATTGGAGACGTTTTGGTCGGTAATCCACGCATCGGCAAAATTGACGTATGAATATCTGGGAATAGCACCACCTCTGAAGTTCATAGTCCACCTGTCAATCTCATCTCGAGGCTCTTGACCGCTGAGATCAATATATCTATCAATCTGTTTGTCGGTCATATCGCACAAACGCATAGACATAATGTGCTCGTCTTCGTCATCAGAGTCATATTCATCTTCTAAGCTCGCGACTGTTGACTCATCGTCTTCTTCTTCAGAGTCTTCTGCATCGTCATCATCGCCTTCTGCATCGTCTTCAGAGTCTTCGTCTACGTTAGCGACTGTTGCGTCTAAGTTTGGGACTGTTGCGTCTAAGTTTGGGACTGTTGCGTCTAAGTTTGGGACTTCTTCGTCATCTCTTCCGAAGTAACCACCGTCGTTTCCTCCGTAACCGCCGTCTCTTCCGTTGTAGTATTCGTCTTCCCTTAGGTCTTCTTCGTCATAGACAACCGTCTCTGCAAGAGCACCTGCCGAGGGCAACGCACCTGAAATACTACTAGAATGCGTGTATTGTAACGGACTGCCAAAGTCTATGTAATCTTCCGCTGATTTGCTATGGAATGCCTCTGTCATTGTGGCGAAATGTGGGGAGGGGTGCTTGAGTTGCTGTTCTAATCCATCGAATACCCTTTCGAAGTATTCGCAACTTGACCCGTGTCGTCTGAAACGACCAACAGCGTACATCGTGAGTTGAAATGTGGTTTCCTGGACTTGTTGAAGTTCAAACTGAAAAGTGCCATACAGAACATAAACGTCAGTTCCCTCCATTTGTACCCAACTTTCAAGAGCGTGTTCATTGTAAACATAATAATTCGAAAACCATCTAGCGAGGGTCTTAATTATGTCTATTTTTAACGCATCAAGAGTGGTGTAGGTATTAACTCGACTGGATGAAATGTAAGTTAATTCGGACGACATTGTTGTTGTTAAGTTGATTGTAATCGTAATCGTAATCGTAATTAGTTTGAAACTTGAAATAAATAAATTAATACCTGTCTTCTTATCAAAAAAAAGTATTTCAATTTTTTTTAGAAATATATTATTTTTAGTGTCACTACGAAATTTATTTTTTGATATGCCTTCTTTACGAAATTAAGTGCCAAACGCGAAATAAAAAATGTGTTAACTTATAACACATTTTGTTAAGTTTACATTAATTAAGTTTAAAATATATACAATATAATTTTTTTATTTTTTATTCACTGAAGTACTGACAGAGATCTATCAACGATTCGGCAAAGACATTTGACATTTTGATACCTTCTTCAAAGACATAGATCGCCGACACAATTGGTCCGGTGTCTTGGTCACTGTCTCTTAGAGCAATACGTGGTATCATATTTGTGTCGTAATTAGAATTATTACACATCTTACACGTTGCCTGTTCCCAGTCTTCATCATAATCGCTGCCATCATATACGTTTTGACAGTGACATCCAACAATTTCACCAAGACCAGCGTGTCTACTACAGCAAAACTGAACTGCTTCTTCGGCGTTCCACTTGCTTGGAACTACCATTCGGTCGCAATCATAGAAATGACACCGCGATTTGTAACGATACGCGTCAAATATAGTCAGTTGCGCTAGATCGGCGTAATCTGCCAAAATATCAAAGTGTTCGCGACTCAGAGACTGTATATTATGTCTTATTGTCATGTGGACTGCCAAAGGCATCTGCTCTCTTAACGGTTTTGTCTTGAATCTGCAGTCGAAGCACAAATCTCTATGATCTTCATCATCATTCATACTCTTGTAGAGATAATCTAGCGTAAGATGGTTACATTCTTGGCAACAGTTGACTATTTGGATACAGTCACAGCACACCATTCTTGGATGACCTTCAACTTCACATACTGGTTCGGCGTAATTGATTTCACCGCACGTAACGCAGAGTGCTTTGTTGGTATAGTAAGTATCGTATTCGCTGAAGGCAGAGTCTACGTCATCGTCTGTTTCTTGAGAAACAACGGGATTAATTGGGTCATTATTTATCGACTCGTTGACCTGAGTCTCTTCTAAAGTGGTTTGAATACTAATCCTTTATAACTATAAGATACACACAGAGGATTAATCCAGAATGTATCAGTTGTGATAGTCACGTACATCACACGGCCAACTTGCAAGCCGACGGGTATATTTTTTGCCGGGGATCATTACTTGTCTTACGACATACGCCACCCTCAACACGGTATATAGTCCTCCCTTTCGGACCGGGGTAAGTGGTTTTTACGTTTTCTTTTTATTAAGCACCTGCATTACCGGAACGCCGTAATCAGCCGTCATAAACCCGTGAATAGTGCCAGATCACTCCCCGTGTAATCACAGACAGGAGCTCTTGGTCGCCTTTCACAACCCATTTTAAAGCGAATTTATTGGTGATGTGTGCCCCTTTTTAATTACTCGCACACACCTGTCGTACCCTGGAATAGGCTGGTACGTCCTCCAATAACAACTTTACTTAACAAAAAGTATTTCAATTTTTTTTTATTTTTTATTTTTTTAGCGATCACTACGATTTTTTTTATTTTGTAAACAACATCAAAACATAACACATTATTATTTATATTATTTATATTATATCTTATATTGGAACAAAAATATTTTTTGGCGTATGTGTAAATATTTATGCCGCTGTAGTATTATATAAAATTTACTAAAATATAAAATTTACTAAAATATAAAATTTACTAAATTTTTTATTTTTTGCTTTGTTTCCCTTCGGGAAAAAATACGTTATTATCGTATATTTTCCCGAAGGTTATTCGATTATCAAAAGAGTTGAAGATTTTTAGGGTTTGGTGTTATAAACAATTGGACTTGATAATCCACTTTTTTCAAACACTCCATCAATGTACCGTTTTTTAACCCGTACTGGTTAGCATGTAAACCTCGAGTGTGCCTTTTGCCAGTAGCAGACCGTCCTTGGACTATGACTCAAATGACCCCATTTAAAATGGCGATTTTTTCCATTGGTATTGTCATAAAGTTTTAATTATTTTCATAAATTTTTAATGAATTATTATCTTAATAATGTATTTATTTACAAAATTATCTTAATTATCATTAAATTTATTTATTACAATAATTTTAATAAAATTCGCCCATTGTCCCCGCTTCGCTTGTCCCCGTTGCACTTGTGTGCTCGCTTCGCTTGTCCCCGTTACACTTGTGTGATCGCTTCGCTTGTCCCCGTTGCACTTGTGTGCTCGCTTCGCTTGTCCCCGTTGCACTTGTGTGCTCGCTTCGCTTGTCCCCGTTTTATATTCAATAGTCAAACACCGCCATCTTTTAGATAGCCGCGCCTATTTGAATTCATATTAGTCGCCCATTGTCCCCGTTGCACTTATGTGCTCGCGTCGCTTGTCCCCGCTGATATGTGCCCCATTTTTTTTTCAATACACTGAATTCGTATGCCCTCGCGTCCGATAACAATACGCTCAATGTATTAAACTCATCGCACATATCCGTCGCACCCAACCAACTTTTTTTTTTTGGTGCGTCCGTAGTTTTTTATATGATTTTTATTGTGCCTGGTATTTATTCGTGGCTTTAGTTATTTGGTCTATTAATAATAATATAAGTATAATGTATAATATATAACCGCAAGTTCCGAGTTCTTCGCTCTTCTCACTACTACTTGATCTTGAACCTCTGGCCATTGCTTCGCCAAATCTGCGTCCCATCGCGATATTTCTGCCAGTCTTGGTATAAGACGCAAATCCTCCTCTCATTTTTGATTTTATGATTGATTGTTTGCTTGTATAATAATTGAGTTATTAAATGAATATATATTTATGAATTACTTTTTTTGTTGTGTTTTTTATTTCAATTTTTTTTTATTTATATGTTTTTTATTTCTTCTAAGTGTGACTGTTATATTTTTTTTAATTTTTAATAATATGGATATTTTGTCATATATTGCGCCAAATCTGCCCAAACCTCCAAATCATCAACTAAGTTGTAGATGTTCAATTCCTCAAAGCAAGAAATTGCGGATACAAAGGGATTATGGTAGCCGCGGTTTTTGTTTGGAACGCATCTTACTTCTCCTGGCAACCAAAATTGTGAATTTTCACAAAAACAAGTGTTGCAAACACGATGTATTCTAGAGTCGTACTTAGTATGGCAATCGTACGCAAAATATGGATGTGTAAATATCTCCTCACAATCGTCACACTCTCGTGCGTACTCTGGTTCGCAGTCGTATTCACGGTCCATTGTAATAATAATAATAATAATAATATGATGTATTTAAAATATTGTAAATGATTTAATTTATATAATGATCCGACTGATGTTAAAAGTATTTCAATTTTTTATTTTTTATTATTTTTTTTAAATTCACTACCAAATATAAATTATGTTTATCTGTATAATTGCTCTTTTAAAAGAGACCTTACCTGATTACGCTGGTCTAGCGTCTGTGGACTAGGAACTTGACCTACCTTGAAGTGATGCGCCCATGGATCCATAAGCATCTGTTTGTTCCATTTACTTGTGCCGCAAACATGTCCGTCTCGTTGATCATGTGCGAATTGGATGTACTCGAAAATCTCTGCTGAACTTAACTCCGGATACAACTTGTGAAGTATGATTGCGGCATAACCACCCGTTCTGCCGTGTCCTCCAGCGCAGTGTAAGTAGACATGCTCGCCTCTCTTGATACGCTCGACGACTTCGGACGCAACTGCTAAAAGGTCACCATCGTCACCGGTTTTCATGTCCTTGATCTTCTTGTGAATGAAACGGTCGGGCGGGATTCTTGCGTTGTTTTTAGCGTACGGTTCAAAGTAATCTCCTCGGTGGTCTTTTGTGCCATACTCGTCATTGAGGCACACAAACGTGTTTAAACCAGCGTTAAGAATTCGCGACAAATATCCATGCCAACTCTCGGGGTACGAACCAACGCAAAGAGAACCGAATGCAGTCGCAGTCCCAGATGTCATTGGAATAAGCCAATTGCTCTCGTGTGTTGGTCCGTTAAGAGGATGCGAGTTGTGTCCAACTCTTGATACAAATTTTTCCTGGGTAATCCAACCTCTGGACTCTTGTAAGTGAAGTAGGGGTGGAACTACTACGACTGGCGCTGCGCTTACTACTACTGCTTCTTCTGACTTTGTTTCCTCTACTGCCGTTGCACTTGATGCGCTAACGAAGTTGAACACCGTCTTGTTCTTGTTCAAGTTAAGTTCCAGTTCCAAGTTAATCAAACTAGCGTTAATGAACTCCATTATTATAAGTTTACGATAAAAGTTTACGATAAAAGTTTTGAAAGTTTATATTGTTTGTCAAAATGTATTTGAAATACAATATGGTTTTAATTTATACATTAACAATTCTGAATAAAAAGTATTTCAATTTTTTTTCAGAATTTAATTATTTTGGATTCACTACAAAATAAAATAACCTGATTATGTATAATGAACACTCAACTTAAAGAGTTTATTGACAGTCAAGACGCAGATTTGCGCCCTACTTTGCATCAATATTACGACCTTTATTTGAAGTTAAGAGCAAATGGAAATGAAGATAAGGCGTCAACTGATGTGCTTGCATTTTTTCAAAGGAACAAAGGTGAACTTGATCATCAGGTAGACCATGAAATAGACATGATGGAAAATGACAATTTTATTATTGCTCGTGGTCTTAAAAGAAAGAGAAAGAGGAAGAGTACAAAAAAATCAAAAAAGTATAAGAAATCTAGGAAGTCAAAACGCAGCACTAAAAGGCGTTAAATTAATAATAATAAAATTAATAAAATATGTTATTATTATATAAATGTCTAGAAATATAAGCAAATATTTGGCAGGTATTGAAAATTTAGACAATTTTGAATACCTCAACGACAACACCGCATCCAGAAGGGACAAAAAACTACTTTTTTTACAGTATATTAGAGACAATAATTTAATATATACGGAAGACTGGAATAAAGTTCAAGTTGGATCCCCTTATATACATATTAATTTTGGACCGGCCAATAAAAAATTAGTTTGCCCCGAAGAATTCCCTCAAACAAAAGAAAGTGAAGAATACCTTGATTTGGATGGGGTTGATGAAGATGGGTTTATAATGTTAAACCAATCTCGAGGGTCAAGTCTTTCTTCATCAAGGACGGCAAGAGGCAGGAAGTCTAAAAGAACTAAGAGTTCAAATAAGCGATCGAAAAGATCAAGAAGATCTAAAAGCGCGAAAAGAACTAGACGAGTGTAATTTTACTTTCTAATACTACGTTTTTTATGTCTTTTCATAGATTTCCTTTTATAGGATTTCCGTTTCTTTGATTTTTTATTTATTCTTTTTCCTTCTCCATAGTCACGTCCTTTAACACCTACATATTCGCTTATATCTATTAAATCCTCGTTATGAATACGTCCAATACCCATGTGAGGTCCTGCTTCATTAAACGCAGGAATCACCTGTTCTGCTTCCCAATTTTCCAATATATTAACAACATCTTCGTGACCATATTTTCTCGCAATTTTTATAGTACTATTATCAAAATCGACACCTTGAGACAACAAAAAGTTTATTATGTTTACGCTGCCTTTTCGTGCGGCTACATTAATATATGTTTCAAGAAGAGCAAGTTTTTTTAAACTGGCGCCACGTTTAACAAGTTCTTCGGCTACATCTGCTCGGTCGTCTATAACCGCAGCCATAAGAGGTGTATTTCCAAAATGGTTTGGATTTTGATAGTTAACATCAAACCCTTTTATATCCATTAATTCTATAAGATTGTCTAAATCACCATTAGGCATTTTTTTATAAAATTTTTCGTATGTTAATTTTTTTTGAAAAGATGTCATATATATATTATTTATTTTAAAAAAATTGAACCAATGTTTTATAAATTGAATACTTTTATAAAACATTACTTACTTACTTCGTTTAAAAAATGTCCTGTGTCAAATGCAATTCTTCAATATTGGGCGAAACTGAATACGTCAGTTACAGTTGTGGTCATTACTACCATACAGCCTGTATTTTAAAAACCAAAATGTCCATCCATAAACCCACTTGTCCTAATTGCGGGATAGGAACCATGAATTATGTCCAGTCTAAAAATAGTGAAACAACCCTAGAAAAAAATAGAGGTCCGCAACTAATACATTACTTGTTTGCTTTAATTCTGATTATATTTGTGATATCACAGTTCTTATTTCGAACTTAGGATAAACGTGAAACAGCAGCACGACAATTGGCAACCATTATAGAAGCAATCTGAGCAATGTTGCTTTGTGCACTCACTGGACGCGCAATAATTTAATAATTTAATTTCCAAGCACTCGCTACAAACATCGCAGCAATAGAACTGTTTGCGCTGGTTTAGCAAATCGGTTCTAATATCACCTTTTGTCGGGATCTGAAATGAACTGTGAAAGAACCACCACTTGAAACATGAGTCCGAACAACAATCGACATCTTCTTCTTTTGATTCTTGTCTTTTATTAACGCTTATTGAGTTTTCATTTCCTGCTCCTAAGAATGTCTCCTTGATTATTGCGTTACTGATTACATCAAGACTGTCTCTTGACTCTCTGGACTCAGTATGTTCTGTCATCATTTTATTAGGTTTTTTAAACAAGGAATTTATAAGTATTTATAACAACAAATATTTAATTATTCTTTTGTTCAATTTTTTCCTTGATTAATGCCACTTACACATTGTTAATGTGGCGCAGAAACTTGACAATGCGTCCCATGATGGACTTTTAAACTGGTTTATCTTTTCAATAAAATGTTGTTTATAATACGTCTTGAACCCAATATCTTCCTCATACTTTTCAAACATCTGCGCCAATGCTGCTTCATTCTCTATTATTTTTGTAACTACATCAACCAATACCTGCCATTGTAAACTGCTGCACTCTTCTGAATTGAGTTGCTTGTCAAATTCTCTTACTAAATCGTCACCTCTTAACTGGGGTTTGATATATTCTTCTATTAGGTGCGTTTGAATGTCGGATTGGAGCATTCCAAAAATTTGAGACGCTTCTTTTAAACTGGGATCTATTGCTATTACTGACGCTTGCGCTTCTGATTGCGCTTGCGTTAGTAAAGGATTATTTATTTTTGTTTGTTCTTGTTCTTGTGACATCTTCTATACTATTTTATAACTAATTATAACATAGTATTTTTAAGTTCAATTATTTTTTTATTTACACACTACACACAATTATTTGTTACGATATTTAAGCGCGTTAAGCACCTCAGCGTAAGACCAAGTTAAATCATACGCAGACAGTTGTTTGCCATTATTTTTATCAATTTGTTCATACATGTGAAAATTATAAGATTCAATATATTTTCGGATTCTTAATAATAACCCATCACCTTGACCTTTAAAAAAATCACTTTGATTGTCAGGCATTTTTCCCATATTTAACGCCTTTAACCACATTTTAATTGTGTTTTCTGATAGTGTGTATCCTTCACTTAATTTATTAGAAATTCTGTACATCAATGAGGATAACGCCGCCGTTGTTAAAATCCAGGGATTACCGCCAGCGTAAATGTCTCCTGGATAACGTCCATAAAGAATTCCATAAAATTTTGCGTCATAATTATTAATTGGATATTCCCTACTAAACACTTGATTATAATAATTAACAGTGGACGCCACTTCATATGAAAGAGGATCTAAGAAATTGGTTTCCTCATCATAACCATCATTTAACGCTACAATAACTGCTCCATCCACTGGTCTATTATTAGATTCATACAAGTAATAACCGTTCCAATGGGTCGAATATAACTGTGATTTAATCAAGTTTGCCGCGTTATCCCAATTTATAGCGTCGTTATTGAATCCTAATTTATTAGCTAATCTAGACCCCAAAAGGAGTGCTTTGACCATCGTTGCCCTGTTCCAGAAGAAATCCTTACTTATTATTTCTTCCCACAAATCACAAGTATCCGAATTATAACCGGACACAATGTAATCCAAATTGTATTTTATTGTTGACCATGACGCTGAATTGTCAGACGCCGTATTAATCAACGTAATTGCTTGTAGTCCAGGACCATCATTTTGTGGGCGACACCATCCACCAGTATATGCTGTGCCATATGGTATTTCATATTTTGGTTCAACCCTTATATCAATGTTGTTTGGATCATTTTTGCTTTGAATTAAATTTATCCATTTCAAATAATCATCGGAATATTTTTTGGCAAAAGTGTTATTGGTAAATGAGTACAGTGTATTTATAGTTAAAGCGCCATCTCTCGCCCAATGATAAAAATAGGATCCTCCTGGTGTATTTAAATCTGGTGCAGCAGCGACGGCACCTGTTTTATTAATATCAATGTTATTTAAAAAATATTGGAAGAAGATATTTATTTCGGTTTGATTGAAGGGTTCTATAACTTTATTTAAAAAAGGTGTGTAATAATTTGGGTAATATGTTGTCAAAGGATAAGTACAATAAGAGGAATGGTCGTTAGTTGGTTGCCAGCAACACGTTTTTTCAATACATTCTGTTTGTGTAATTCCAATATATCCACAGTCGGTTCGCGAACTAGACGAATCTGCACTGGGGCAAATTAATTGAGAATATATATGAGGTATTAATAAAATTAACAAAAATATAGATATCATTATATAATATATATTATATATTATATATTATATATTATATATTATATATTATATATTATATATTTAATTTTCCATTTTTTCCGCTACGCTTATAAAGGTAGAATTATGAAAGACGAAGAGACATCAAGTGTAAATTACACCTCTTAAAGAACTTGTCCAATTCCACTGGATCTGCACCCGTAATCGAGTCGTCCGGAATAAAACTGGTATTGCCTTTCTTGTAGCACATCATGACCGGCACTCCATTAACCATCTTCTTGCTTTTTAAATAAGCGTATAGATCAAACGATTCGTCCACATCAACATCGCAGCATATTACGCTGTCAGGCGACGAGGCATAGAAAGCATCTACGACGGGTTTAATCTTCTTACAAGGTCCGCACCAAGTGGCGCCCAACTTCAATATTACTAAACCTGGATTTTTCTCTAAAAGACTGATAAAATCCTGGCGACTGCTGAATGAGGAGACGATCAATTTCTCTTGCTTTTGAGGTTGCTGAGGTAATGGTTGCTTCTGTAAAGACATTGTTAGTATATTATAAATAAAAGAGTTTTATTTTTTATTTATAACTTATAACTTATAACTTATTTTAAAGACTATTTCTTAGACTTAGACTTAATATTGTTGACTGTATTGCATCATTTGTCGTTGCATCATGAGTTTTTGCATCTGTTGCTTAGACATCTTTTTCATTTGACTCTGATTCTGCCTTTGCATCTGGGTTTGCATCTGCTTTTGCATTTGATTCTGGTTATAATTTTGGTTCTGCATCTGTTTTTGCATCTGCGTCGATCGTCTCGCTAATGTGTTAGGTCTTGACATTTTTCTTACCTTTTTCGTGTATCGGTGTTTAATACCCTTCTTTGTAACACGCATCTTCATTCCACCTTTCTTGCATCGTCTCACCTTTGTGCGACGGTTGGAAGAACCGAGACGTCTTTTGGATTTGCGCCTGCCTCCAATGTTTCCAGCGTCGTCTCTGGGTGACTTGCTTGTGGGTGATGATGAATCGTCTACTGCATCAATCTTTCTTGCCGTATTTGACTTTCTTTGCGCCTGCGCCGCCGCTGCTTCCTGGTCACGTATCTGCTTCCCAGTAACCTCCTCCGCTGCCATTGCTGTAATCTCTTCAGTATTATTTGCTTGTTGAGAAAACGCTTGCAAATTAGTCAATAAGTTTCCATCGCTACCAACATTTTCAAAACTAGTAACTAATATACCAGAAGTATTTGTATTATTGGCGTCAACAGAAGTGCTATTATTGCCATTGCACAAATCACTAGTAACAACCGCAAATGTACCTATAACTGTTCCTTCACCATATTCTACTGGTGATGATGGAGGGGCGTTAGGTGTGTTAGGTCTTATCACACTTAGTGGAGATTGCGGAGATGGACCCACTCCAACTATTGCCCGCATCGGAGACGCTGACGCTGATAATGACGTTAACGCCTGTTGAAGAACTGGAGATGCGCTCCTAATAAGTTGCTGGATTTGTTGTGGAGATGCGCTCCTCCTAATAGCACTTAGAATTTGTTCTGGGGTAGGAGATCCTTGTTGTGGATAAAATGGATTGTTCGGATCTACTAAGATCTCAAGTGCAGTTGCTAATATTGTTGACACTGCTCCTGTAAAATAACTAGTGCAGGTTCTCCATCCTGCTGACCAACTCCTTGTAGATGATACTACTTGTGTTGCTGGCGCTGCTGCTTGTGCTTGTGCTTGTGCTGGCGCTGCTGCTGGCGCTGCTGCTGGCGCTGCTGCTAGTGCCGTTAACGCTGCTAATGCGTTTGCTGGAGTATTTGGTTCTGGTAGATCTACTCTTGGCGTTGGGACTGTTATATCAGTTCGTTCCAACCACTCTCTGATCCATCCAGGGACCAAGTCTACATGTGGTGCAAATGTATCACCTATATCTGGTCTACCGTCATCGGCGGTGTTGGGATCACGTCGCCAAGCACTACTAATACTATCTTGAATTTCTTGAAGATTTTCCCATGTTACCGCATTATACGCGGTATTAAATCCATCTCTCATCATAGGTAAAAAAGTTGGGTGCCTTTGAAGGTACCAAATAGATACTAAATAAGTTGCACCACTGAGACCTACCAAACTTATTAAAGGATATCGTAATAATAGCGCCATAGTATAATTATAGGTTACGCTAAACATTCGAATAACTGGCACAAAAAACAAATAAACTTGTTCACCCCATGTTACAGCAACTGGTGCCATATAATCATATGACATTGGGTTTTCTACTGCAACTAACGCTCCCTCTATTGCTGATAATCTTGCTTGACGCGCCGCCGCTGCTAAAAATATACGCACTGATTGTGTACCTGCAACTCTACCTTGTTGAATTAATCTGGATAACCGTAAAAAAAAATCCATTGTAACACCTGCTGAAGCAACGACCGCACCTGCTTGTACTACCTCTCTAGCAGTAACTTGGGTACTAACCCACATTGCATGTAATCTTTTATTACGTGCATCTAATTCCATTGATATTTGCTGATCAGATATCTCTTCTTTCGCAAGTTCATCTAAAAAAACTGTAAATTTCTGCTCTATCTCTCGTAACTTTTGCTGTTGTTGACCTGCAGGTAGACGTCCAATAATTTGACTCATCCTCTCAGAAAAAGGACCAATTAAAACAGACCAACCTTGTATAAGGGTTCGAGCACTTCTGACACCTTCAGCCTGTTGCATATTTTGTATCATCATTATTGATACCCAATCTTCCTGTGCATTTGCATGAACTTCTTCATTTACAGCAACTCCTTCATTAATTGTTGCTAGTAATTCTCGTATGCGTATTAGTTTGGTTCTAACATCGTTAAATCCTTGTCCCTGTCGCTGTCCTCCCAGTTCAGCAATTGCTGGTCTTAGTTCATCAATTGCTTGCTCGCATTCACGTATTTGTTGTATTCTTTGTAAAGATGCCGGAGTCTCTTGTTGGGCGTCTAACGCACCAATAACAACATATCCATCTTCACTATCATTAGTAATTTGTGTTGTAACTGCGTTGGTAGAACTGCTTGTACCATCCAAGGCAGTTGCTGGTCCTCCTCCCGCTGCCCCTCCTCCGCCTACTGGAGTATTAAGTTCATTAATAACTGCTTGCTCTGCTGCGTCCCTTATTGGTTCAGGTAGCGTGGATAATGTTATATCAGTTGGTATAGGTATTTGCTCTCCCGCTGTTGCTGTTGCTGCTGCTGATGATGATGAACTTGTATCCATGATATATATTATTTATAGATAATAAATTAAAATTATATAAAAGCATTTACCATATAAAACATATATCCAATGTACAATATTTTATTTTTTATATTATTATTTTCACCACTGTTAATATCATTCGCGCAAATTACAATACAAAGCAAGGAAACCCAAAAGTCTCTAAATAACGCCGTTTTTGACAATGGTAGCAACCATATTGTTGCTATGGTAAAAGATTATACACTCATTGATACGCCTGTCAATAGTTACTCCAATTTGCTTAATATTAATAGTTTCAGTTTGAAACAATACAAGGATAAAGAATTAATAAATCACCAAAAAATGAAAAACCTAAATAACAATAATAATTGGTTCAACGATATCAAGCAATTGTTCAATAAATTGGTAAAGGATGATCTAGAACTTGAATTGGAACCATTTGAAGTCCGTGTCCAAAATCATGTGGATTCATTGAATCGCATTATTATTAACGCCAGCGACAGTTTGCTTAATATGTGCGACAAAATGATCGAGAAAACGACTAGTTCTTTGCCTCTATCTTATTCCTCTTACGCGCAATTTGAGACGGAGATGCGTGCAAAAGATTCCGAGTCTGTAACAAGCGAAAGCGAAAGCGAAAGCGATAAAGAAAGTGATAATAATGGTTTCTTCTCATTCTTCTCTTCATCGTCTAAAACAATTCCAAGTCAAGCGATTGTTATCAGGGAATTAGACAAAGACAAAACACAAATTGAAACCGAAGTGCTCGAGCAAATGTACGCCTATCAACAATACCGGTTGGCGCTCAATAACCGGCGAACGTTCCTAAATAGTCTGTGTTTCAACACATTCGGCGACCCCTATACAATATATTATAATTCCGAGAATAATACGCTCAACGTCGCCTATAACACCGCGCCCATCCGCTACTATTCAATCATTGTCCAGAACATTATCGACAACAGTTATGTAAGGAACTTGAACCGGGGATTCAAAGACCAAAAGAATGACCAAAAGAATGACCAAAAGAAGAAAGACAAAACCCAGTTCAACTTCGACGTTGACTTTGACATTGACAAGGATAAGAAGGAGATCCTGGTAGAAAAGGCGAAGTATATTTTACCTATATTACAGAAACTGGATCAACGATTGCCAACTTATTTGTCTGATGTCGCCAAACGATCCTTGAATCTTGACGAATACTTCCAGAATTTGCGGCAGTTTTGGACAGATATTTTGGACGAGAGCGTCATTGGTGCACAGGACTCGCCAGAAAAATATAAATTAGAACTTGAACGCTTGCGACATAATGCAGATTTAGAACTTAAACGGCAGTTAAGGGACGCGCAAATTGAAAAAGACAAGATCTTACATGCGGAAAAAGAAGCGCAACGTATTAAGGATGAGTATAGGAAACAAGCACTCATTGATGAGGCGCATGATTTTGTAAGACAAGAGAAGATTCTATTCAATGAACGCCAACAGAATTTTAGTAACAAAGAGTGGCAACAATTCAATACGTGGTTTTCATATCAACTATCAAAGGGTGTTAATATTTATGATTCACTGTTAGGAGGTATTGGGCAAATGATTTACTCTACATTTGATGTTCCGGCAAATGTGATAATTAACTTTGCGTCGAGCAAAGTGTCTGAAATTGGCAAACTGTTTATATTAGTTGCTGGAGTTGTTATTGTAGGTCTAATGACACTCTTCTTTGTCAAGTTATTTGTGCGCCGATTTATAAGATTGTTTTGGAATACGGAGAAAACTGATAAAACAGAATAAATAAAGGTGATAAATAATACAATTAATACAATAAAAATAATTATTATATTAATTTAGCAGTTTTAGATCTATGAAGAGGACAAATATTGAAAAAGATGGAGAAAATGAAAAAGAAACAGAAACAGAAAAAAATATAGAAAAGGAAAAGAGTCAAATTGATGTTTATAATCCCAATCAATGTAAAGTACTATTAACATCCTCGTCTGTGTTTTTTATAACAACCATTTATACATATATATATACTCAATACAAATATGATTTATTATTAGTTCCAGCGGGCACATTTTTGACGTCAATCAACTACTGGAAGAAACCAAGATATAATTCTTGGCAACGCAATTTAGATGTGTTCTTCATATATACGTCATTTAGTTATCACGCCATCCGGTGCTACAACGCTGAATACATAAACTACTTTATTATGTATATGCTTATTGGTATTTGTTTTTATAGACTTGGTACATATATGTATAACAAAAAATATACATGGGTTTCAGCGTTTATGCATAGTTGTCTGCATATATTTGCAAATATTGCCATTATAAATGTAAATTCGGGATACATTGAACCGTTTTGCAGTAACCCATTGATGCAAAGAGTGTTTAATGGATGTTTACAAAATGAGTGAATAGTTAATAGTTAGGTTTAAAATCAACTTAACTATTTATTGAAGCGCCTTCTTCTCAATTACAACTGCCTTTGAGACGTTCTTGACAATTTGAGATATGTTGTTCTGTTGTTCTTCACTAGTGCCACCGGACATAGAGTTCATAACGATGTTCATGTACTGGTCGTTTTTCTTGGATTCCGCATGAATACAATCGGGATGTTCATTTTTCCACGTTTGGATCTGTTTAATATTCTTATTGGCGACCTGTTTAATGACATTTTTTAGAACAGGTTTATCATCTGTTTCTCGCATCCATTCATTGTTATCCTTAATATAAAGTACTTCGCGCTTCAAGTCGCTACAATGGATTGGTCTGGAATAGGTGTCAAGTTCCTTTAAATTCTTGATTAAAATCCTTGATACACCTTCAACATATCCCATATGACCGAAGTCCTCTAAATCAGACATTTGCATTTTGATATTACTAACAAAATCGTCAATATTGATCGCATCCTTGCACTTTTCATTGAGAAACATGTTTAAGTTGAATGTATTGTTGTTAATATTATGGCAATTGGTATTGTTATTATTATTGATTACACTGTTATCCTTCTTCGCTAATTCTAATATTAAGTTTTTAAACTCTTGGTTCTCTTTGATCAAATAGTCTATTAGATCGTCTTTTTTTGATTCAACCTTTGTTGATTCATTTAATTTGTCGTCAATTGACGATGGTGTTTTTATAAAATAGCATGTCTTTTTATGCCTCCATAAACCAGAATGATGTTTATATTTATTACCACATTCACAATCATATTGATTGGCGTTTTTTATGTCACTAATTGTATCATTTTGTATCATTTCTTGTTGTTTTAAGTGTTTTGATCTGGTTATATGTCTATCCCAATCACTTTTTTTGCTACATATAAAGTCACAACTTTTACATACAAAATAATCGGCGTTTTTTTGCGCTTTTTTCTCTCCAAAATGTATCATATAATAGATACAGAAAAAACGCCTAAATATTTGCCGCAAAAATCGAAAAAATTAGCGTCACAAATTTTTCTCACAAATAAAATAAAGGTGACTGATATCGTCACAACGCAAAAAAAGGGTCATTTTCAAAACTTTTTTTGGGTTTTCGTTTTTGGACATTTTTAAAATGTCTGAAAAATGTCCAAAATCCATTTCCCTTTTGGCTTTTTGGAAAAAAGTTGTTATTGGAAAAAAAGACATGAAATATTCTATGTTTTTTGTTAGCATTTATGGTCACAAAATAAAACTCTCAAAAATACAGCATTTTTGCCATATTTTGTGCAAACTCGGTACATTTTGAAAATAAAAACATAAATAATATGTAATAATATTTATGTTACATCCAGATTATAAGATCGCATGTGATACAATAGAGGATCTAAATGCTATCAATGATAGTGGACAAGTGTATTATAATTATAAAAATATTCATTTCCATTATAAGCGAAATAATTCGTCGAAAAATCTAGTAATAGCCTTTAATGGTGCAATATCTATAGCAAATGATAACAATAACTTACGTCCTACACCCGTTTTCAGAAACTTTTATAACAAACAATACAACATTCTTAACATTTCAGACAAACTGTTGGAAGACTTTTCAGAACAAAAGATAATACTTGGTTGGTTTATGTGTCCCAATAATACAAATTATTTTGAAATATATACCGAAATAATTCGTTTTTTTATAGATAAATATGACCAAGTTATCTTCCACGGTTCGTCGGCAGGTGGGATCGCTAGTATGCTATTTGCTAGTTATTTTACCCAGTATTATTCAAATAATATAGATAAAATAGACAACACTCATTTTAGAATAACAGCGTTAGTATTAAATAGTCAATTTTATTTAGATAAGTATTTTTATTTTAAAACGTTTATTGAAAAAACTGGCGTCATACTAGATTCTGATAACTACAACATAGAACACATAATAACCAAATATGGTTCTCCAATGCGTACTTACATATATGTCAACGAAAATGATAACATTCATTATGATATCCATTTTAGTCCATTTAAGCAATTCATTACTAACAATGGGTTACAAGATAAATATACATTCATCCCATTTGTCGGCGTTGAACCCATACCACCAAAAACCCATCATACAGTTTTTACTCCTCCGGATCAATCCGAAAATGATATATTAAACATGATTTTTACAGTTTAACATGTGTTCATTCTATTTCTCTAGCAAAAGATGCTTGTTATCGGTAAGAAATTGTTCCAATTCGTTTATATCAATTTCATTCATTTCCACATGGGATTCCCAGAAGTACTTGCTGTAAGCCCAGACAAAGTCGCAATTACCCTTGTACCAGTGATCCTTGTGTCGTAATAATTCACTTACTAGTTTGGGTGGTAGCAGACTTAACTGCGTTCGCGGCAACACGTAGCACAATTGAACAATTTCTGTAACCGGATTCGCAGGTTTGTCAACAATAAATTCGGTATTAAAAACAGGCACATGTTTTATTAGATCTTGAAGCAAAGGTGGATAGTTGTACTTGTACCTCCAGCGCCAATCTGCGCACCCAGTCGTGTAATATTTCATAGTCCATTCTAGTCCTTGTAAATAATTGACGGCGATGTCTTTCTTTTGCATATCATTGGTGTCCGATTTGATTCCAAATAGTCCGCGATAGTAGCGCGACTGCCAATAAGGTTTTACAGGGTTGATATACTTCTCCATGTCCCTCTCAAAAACAGGTGTTGCTTCAAAACGCTTGAACTTCTCCTCTGGCGTAGTCTGTGGCATCAAATGGCGCTCTTTGGAATTCCTTGATTTGTGCTCTACAATAATATATTGCTCCTCCAAATTCACAAGGAATTGGATCATCTTCCGTACATTATTCCAATAAATTGTTTTGCCATCACATAGATTCTCATTAGGTCCAATAGTTGCCCTGTACGCGTTCATCATCTTGTCAACGCCGCCAGTTCGAATATTTATAGCGGGAAAGTGTGGCATGAAATCGTTGCCCAAAAAGAAACCCAAGAAAATGTAATCATAGATCTTGTTTCGTTGACTCACGCTTTTCTTTTGTTCTGTTGTCAACTCCTTATCACTATTCATGTATGACACAATTGCCTCGGTCAGTTCCGGAATATCCAGGAAATAGTCGGCATCGGGTTCCAATTCACTGTCAATGGACCCGATGAAATGGGGTGTCTCTCTGAACAAATATGTCTTGGGACTTACTGGCAGGTGATTGATTGAGAGCATAATAAGGTCAGCGTCAAGACCGTATATTACCGACACTTGATCCGCGTGTTTTACCGGATTCTTACGAATATAATCGAACAACTTGTGCTCGCCTTCACCAACTAAATTGCTGCCCGAAACCGCGATATTTGGTCCCTTCATGGATGTAGGGTTATCTGTCGATAACTTAGCAAAGTGCGCAGACACCTTCGCATTCAACTCGGACATGAATTTGGTACCGGGTGTGATGGCGGTGGTGTTCCAAGGGTCAGGTTTGTCCTTGTTGAAGATCTCGCGAGTGATCTCATTTTGATACCAGGACTTGTAACGCCTGTTTCGCTGCTGCTCCAATTTGGCGACAGGTGCGACACCATCAAATGCAACAATTACCTGCTGTTTGGGGTCGATGGTTTCAATGTAATATTCAATTTTTGAGATCACACCCTTGATAATGCTGTTTGTAATGGAGTCAGTTAGATCATCGGTCTTCATTTTGGCATAAATATCGTAGATGATAGAATTACAATCTAAGTAAAGATTGTCAACATTTAATACCGATTTGTTGTACCGCTTGATGATGTTAGGATAATTTTTAACAATATAAGAAAAGTAACTAGGTATTCCCATTTTATAGTTCTATATTCTTATGATAATATGTGTCTAATATGATTCCAAATATATTATTAATAAGATTATTAATAAGATTATTAATAAGATTATAAATAATTTAAAATATGTTAGTAGAAGTTTTTCTTGTTGTTTAGTGAAAATCCGTTAATTTATATATTTAATAATTATATAATTCAAAATGTCAGATAAACAAGCGCTACCAAAAAAAGAAATTAAAAAACCGAACCAGGATATTGTAACACTTATTGAACGAAAAATAGCGTTTTTCCAAGATACAATTCAACGAACAATCCTTCATGTACAAAAAAGTAAAATGCTTGACATTATTGGTGTTAGTGAATTGAACAATTGTATTAATACGTTGTTTGAACTTAGCAAGTCAATAAGGGAAATTACTGATCAGATGATTCAAACTAATACAGATAATGTGATCAATACGCTTCAATATATCAATAACGAATTGTCATCGCTGTTTAAATTGTTTGGTACCGAGTTGTTTGAAGATTTTTTATGGGTTTGTTTTGGTAACAACTCAGTAAATACATATGCTATTTCAGACATGGACAAGCACAAGTTTGAGTTGTTGAAGAAGTATTTGCATCCGACCAGTTATAAATTGCTGAATTCAAAAAAACAGGATAGTTCATCGTCATCCTCTAGCAAATCAGATGACAATTTGTTGACAGAAAAGTCGAAAAATCTGGACTGCGCTGAACTTAGTATTAAGACCAAATCGTTTTATCTAAAGGTGTATGGTATTCAGGTAATAATACACAATCCGCAGCATAAGAAGAGTCTAATTATTAGTGGTGTTGTTGATGATATAATGATTGAATTTTTGAATAACAAATTTGTAAACCTCAAGATGAAGGCAATTAAAGACAATGTGCCGAATTCAACGGAATTCAAGGGCGACACATTTGGACGGTTTATCAATTCACTTGGGTTAAAGGATTACTTGCTCTATGAACCACATGAGGTCTATTCAAAATATGCGGGTTGTTTAAGTAACCTAAACTCAATCAAGCAGAAAACAATTGCGGCGGCAGTTAAGGAATTCATTTCGAGTGATCTATTTGCGAAGCGTTTGACATTGATCCAGTTGTTAGTTAAATCGGATAAATATGATAATCAATATTTGGCGTATTTATTATATGATTTGATGTCAAATGATGTGAATGGCACAGTGGATTCATTAGAGCAAGTGACTATTTTTGATAGTTTCCCGTGGTCCATCAAGCAGTGTTTCAAGGATGCAATGAAAAAGACGATTCAATACACGAATGATTTGGCGAACTTTGACATACAAAAGATCCCTTTGGAGCAGCAAATATGTCTTTTAAAGGCGCCAGATTTAGTGAAGGAGAAGGCGATGCAGAAATTGAAGGAGGTGAAGGCGAAATCCGAGGATTCAGGTTCCAAAGCGAGGCAATTCTTGGACGGTCTTTTGAAAATCCCCTTTAGCATATATCGTAAGGAACCCATTCTGAATTTAATGGATACGATTCGAAGTAAATTCACTGACATCATTCAATCGCCGGAAAATAATATATGTAATTTTGAATTTAAAGAGAGGTATACCAGTATTGAAATACTTAAATGTCTAAAACAACTTAAAGAGAAACAGGCGACAAAATCTGGTCCAACTAGCAATACTGAAACTATTAAAACATTTTTAAATGACTGTGATAAGAACACACTGGTTACTTATATTTTAAAGATCAATGAAGTCATTGTAAAGCATAAAATGTTAGTGTCCAAAATCAAACAATCTAACAAAAAGAAACATGATCTAATTGCTTCTATTATGGAATTTGTAGAACATATAACTAGTTCAAATAACAGTCATTTATTGGATCAAATATTTGTTAGTATGAAGTTTAAAAAGGAAGTAGAAAATGTATCAATTAGTCATTCGATCACTCCTTATATAAAGGAAATTGAGGATAAATACAATGAGATTAATACTTATATGTCCAGTGTTAAAACAACACTTGACAATGCGGTTCATGGGCATGACAAGGCGAAGAAGCAAGTAGAACGTATTATTGGACAGTGGATCAATGGACAACAAGATGGGTACTGTTTTGGGTTTGAAGGACCGCCAGGTACAGGCAAGACCAGTTTGGCGAAGCGTGGTCTATCCGATTGCTTGAAAGACGAGAATGGTGTTCCGCGCCCTTTTGCTATGATTCAGATGGGTGGCGACGCAAATGGATCAAGTTTACACGGTCACAACTACACGTATGTAGGGTCGACTTGGGGTCAAATTGTCCAGATTCTTATGGACAAGAAATGCATGAATCCGATTATTTTTATAGATGAAATTGACAAGATATCTAAGACTGAACATGGTAAGGAAATAATAGGCATATTGACACATTTGTTAGATCCAGCGCAAAATGATTGCTTCCAAGACAAGTATTTTTCCGGGATCGATTTGGATTTGTCCAAGGCGCTATTTATATTATCATACAATGATGTAGATGCGATTGACAAGATTTTGTTAGATCGCATTCATCGGATCAAATTTAAGAATTTGTCACTAGATGAAAAAATAACAATCAGTAATATCCATATTTTGCCGGATGTTTACAAGAAGATGGGACTAACAGGGATGATCAAAATAGAGGATGAAACACTGAAATATGTCATCGAGAATTACACATTGGAACCTGGTGTGCGCAAATTGAAGGAGATTTTGTTTGAAATTGTTGGCGAGATCAATTTGGATATATTGAAGAATTTTGACACGCAATATGAAATACCTATCAAGATCTCAATTGATGATATTAAGAATAAGTTTTTTAAAGACAAACAAGAGACTAAGATACAGAAGATACACTCCGAGAATAAGGTGGGAATTATTAATGGATTATGGGCAAATTCGCTGGGGATGGGTGGTGTAATACCTATACAGACCAAGTGGAGACCGAGTGAGAAGGCAATGGAATTGCATTTAACAGGCACACAAGGTGATGTAATGAAGGAATCTATGAATGTTGCGTTAACACTCGCTTACAATTTGTCGCAGTCATCAACCCAAATGGATATTAGAGAAAGTAATTCCGGTATCCATATCCATTGTCCAGATGGAAGCACGCCAAAGGATGGTCCGAGCGCAGGCACAGCAATCACTACAGCGCTTTATAGTCTGTTCAATCATAAGAAGATCAAGAATACAATTGCGATCACTGGTGAAATCACATTGGACGGCAATGTAACGGCAATTGGGGGTCTAGATCTGAAAATCTTGGGCGGCATCAAAGCGGGAGTCAAGGAATTTATATATCCTGTTGAGAATGAAAAAGATTTTACAAGTTTTATGGAGAAGTATAAAGACGATGAACTAACAAAAGGCGTAGTGTTTCACAGTGTTAGTCATATTAATGAGGTTTTTGATAAGGTGTTTCTTTAAGTAGGAAAATAGATAATATATTTAATTAAATCGAACTTAAAGAGACGATTTAATTAAACTAAGTTACTCGCATCCAATACCATTACATCTTCTATATATTATACTATGCAACATGAAGTAACCAACTAGACCAACAATTGCTAGAAGTAAATGAAATATTTCGTGATGTCCTAGAATAGTATTGTCAATAAATGGTATATCTATTTCTTTTATGAAAAGTATTACACCAATTGTTGCTAACAAAAGTATGGTACCGGCAAATGCAAATTCTTTCTTGGTTGTGTATGCATAGAAAAATGGTATGTATAATATACTAACAAGTCCAGTTAGTGATTGTATTAGTAAAGATGGTTCACAATTGTATATTTTATATATATTTATACAGAGCAATATCAGTGAAGAAATTGATAACGGTAACTGGATTTTTAATGGAAACAATGCATATGACCAAAGTACTATAGTGACGACACAATATAAACAAACCATTATATGATCAATTTTTTGTAAAACTATTTCAACATTTGATGGCCATTTCAAAATATGAAACAATGAACTAATAAAATAACAAATAAAATTAGATATAAAGTAACAACACGCTAAAATAATCAATATAGTATCATTTTGCGCTATTTTTATAATTTCAAATAATCCTAGTGGTATTATTCCAGAACACAATCCAAATAAATGAATAAACCCTCTTAGAAGTGGTTTATGTCGCCCTTCACAGTATAATAATTCATATTCAAACATGCGACCATCTTTTATAGGAAATGTATACTCTTTTTTATCAGTTTCTACCTTCTTCTCTTTCTTCTCTTTCTTCTCTTTCTTCTCTTTCTTCTTCTTTTCTTTCTTTAAATTAGTAATTTCATCTACCATTTTATAAGATATATTATTAAATTGTTGATCCAAGTTTTAACGATTCCAAAACAAATCACATAAAAAAATATAAAGAAACATCTTCATAATAATATAAATATGATTATGAACAAATTGACAACACATATTGCACCAGTAGTAGCAATTGCTGGGTATGTTTTATATCCTAAAGAATTACGAATTAATCCTTATTTATTACATGGTCTTTCTATTATACATAATGGATTATTGGTCATGTTTAGCGCATGGACATGCTTATCTATCGCTGAAGTTTTATACAAAGAAGGGATAGTTTTTAAAACCGGATATTATTTTGAGAACCCACAATTTGACACTATTATTTACTATTTCTACTTGTCTAAATATTACGAGTTTTTAGACACATTTTTGCTTTATTTAAACGGTAAAACGCCCATATTTCTTCAAAAATACCATCATGTTGGGACACTAATTATTTATCATTTGTTATACGTTTATAAAATTGATGTAGTGTGGACAACAACACTAATAAATTCATTTGTTCATACTATAATGTACTCGTATTATCTAGGTTGTTTGTTGAAGATAAACCAAGTTCGCGTTATCAGACAATATATTACTTCATTACAATTAGTTCAATTTTCTACATTTTACGCCGATTTATACCTTTATAGACCACCTTTTGAAACATGGTTTAATTACAATATAATTTTATTATTTGCGTGTTATGGAACAGGTATGGTTGGACTATTTGGAAAATTCTATTATGACAGTTATATTAAATTGAAAGATAAGGAAGTGACGTAAAAAAATTAATTAAATTAATTAATTTAAACTATACAAAATTATACAAATACATAATACACAAAATTATACAAATACACAATACACAAAATTATACAAATAAACAATACATTTACATTTTTTGGCAAATTGCCTCGCTCAGTAATATGGAGTGGACGTTAAGCGCTTGTCCAGAGTTAAGTTTAATATCTTCGGCAGTGTTGAAGATAAAGTCAGTGACGTCATCGAGACTACGGCACTTAATGAAACCATCAAGTGTACGGATGTAACAGATTGCCAACTCGCACATCAGTTTCTCATCATCGGAGATCGCCTCGAACGCAGTAATGATCTCACCTTCCTCTAGTTCATACTCACCTTTAATAAATAGACGGAGGCGCTTGAGTTCCAAGGCGCGGAAATGCTCTTTCATGTCGAATATTTTTGTTGAGTTAAATGAGTCGTATGACTCTTCTGTGTCGAAATCCAAGTCCGAGTCCGATTCCGAGTAATAGTCATCTGAATTATAATCCGATAGGTCGTCGTTGTAGTAACCGTATCCAGAGTCATACTCCAACTCGTCGGACATGAAGTCGGCAGCGGTGGGTTTTTGAATTTCATTTTGGTCAGGGTTCATTTTAAGTTTAAAAGTTTGGAGTGTTAAGTTTTCAAATTGGTTTGTAAGTTTTCTAAATGTTTATAAATTATTTTTATTGGAATAAAAGTAATTCAATTTTTTTGGCGGAGTTATAAAAAAAGGCGCCACTACAAAGGTTTGTTCTAAATAACTGGAGAAAAAATATTCTTAAAATAAACGAATTCGCCGTTTTAATCTAACATCGCCACATTTGCAATAATATCCGACAGTTCCTTTATTATTTGATCCTGGCGCCTGGTTGCTGTCGCAACGTGACCTTCCATATTTGAATTTAGTAATAACATGTCGTTGTTATATTTTACTCCAAAATCATCTCTAAATGTCTTATTTTCAGCGACAATCTCCAACAAATGAAATCTATGCTTATCGTTATTTGCGTCAACAAGGGTCTTTAGACTCTTAATTTCTTCATTTTGTGTTTCTATTTTGGCATTTATTAGTTCTATTACATTCCTACCAACTATCAAAATTGTTGTAGTAATAAACGATATTACGAGAGCATTGATAAATTCTTCTGTACTTTTGCTACTGTTTTGCGACATTTTGAGTTCCTAATTATTTATAAAGTATACCTTTTAAATAATTTGAATAACAATTTTATTTTAAACTAATAATATATAATATTAATAATGCAAGCAAATCAAACACCAGGAACAGGAACAGGAACAGGAACAGGTGGCAAATCAAATCCAACCATATTTCCTTTATTTTTATCCTCACCCGATGGAGGATCATTTTTAACATCCACATTTAACGTATTGTCGTTTTATTGCCCTATTATACTCATTATTGGCGTTTTTATTTTGTCTGTCTTTTCAGCAACTGTAGGAAAAACATTCGTATTTATGTTTTGGTTTTTCATATCAACCGGAATTCGATCCATAGTTAAGAAATATACAGGAGGAAATGGCAGTAATATTGGCGGTGATCCAATTTGTAGTGTAGGCGTCTTTGAACCATTTTTGTCCAATACAAACCTAACATATAGCAGTTTTTCAATAATGTTTACCATGTTCTATTTCTTATTTCCAATGATATTGATAAATCTTGATAATAATAGCAATATGTTTAATTATCGAATTGTCACATTCTTTTCATTTTACTTAATATTTGATTTTTTCATTAAACGCGCTAGAAATTGTATGACAAATATTTCATTAACTACTTTATTTGGCGATGTAATTGGAGGTGTTGCTTTAGGAATTGGATCTTCTGCTGCAATGTATTATACACAACGAAACATGTTGTTCATTAATGAAGCCGCGAGTAACGCTGAAGTATGTACCATGTCAAGTAAACAGAAATTTAAGTGCACTGTTACTCAAAATGGCGAAATTGTAAGCACGACAGTCGTTTAAACTTTACACATCAAAGTGACCAATATTATTCATCAACCAACTTTTTAGAGACGACATCAATCGTCCTCTATGAAATGATTCGTTAATTAAATTCATGTTTCCCTTTGTATGGAAATTTCTAGCGAAATTGTTAAATGTTTCTATTAAGTTGAGTGTTTTGTAATATTGTAAATCAATATACTTGAAAGGTGGACTTTTGGTTCGCTTGTTTACGCTGTTATGAAACACAAATAATAAATTAATTAGGTCTTGTTTTGTAGTGACTTTATTAATATTCACCCTGGACCAGAATTGTTTTGCATGCACTGAACATTCGGGACATGGTAATAATCCGCATATTTGAATTATGTTACGTATTACTTGTGGACCAATTACAATAAATTGATCATCTTTGATCTTCGCCGCTAATGTATGAATAAAAACCCATGTGGGTGGACCCCATTGCTTTGGTGACATATTTATAACTAAATAAAACAAAATAAATTTAAAGATTAATTGTAAAAGAATATAAATAATGGTAAAATATATAATTGAAGGAGGAATCAACTTTTACGAAGAATTATACAAGTCATTTGACGAACCAGATATAGAAGCAGAAGAAACAGATAACTTATGTCAAATTACCGGATTCCCTTTAGTTGACCGATTTATTACATTGGAATGTAAACATAAGTTTAATTACAGCGCTTTGTATAAAGAAATATATAAACAGAAATTTATTTTTAACACATATACTTGTTCTACTTTGACTGATTCGGAACAGATCAAATTTAAAGACGCTAAAAAGGACTACTTTATTAAGTGTCCATATTGTCGTAATATTCAATTTACGTTGTTGCCTTATTATGATGACATGGAACATGAGAAGAGGTATGGTATAAATTCCCTTGAAATGACACAGTCAGATTCGAATTATTTGATCAAATCAAAGAATAATAATTATTCATTTATGTCCTATGGTTATACATTTACTAACGGGGCGTGCTGTAAAGTGTTGGGTACAGTGGATAACAAGGATATTTATTGTTCATCAAAAATGTCGTCACCTGTTGTAGAAATGAACAAGTCATTTTGTTGTCAACATATTCGCTCTGCTGTAAAACAATACAAAATAGACAAGAAAATTAAAGAAAAGGAACACTTAAAGAAACAAAAGGAGGACTCGAAGCAACAAAAAGAGGATGCAAAGGCAGCGTTGAAGAAAGAAAAGGAGGAAGCAAAGTTGTTATTGAAACTGAAGGATTCTCTCCAGAAAATCGCTAAACATAGTGAACCTAAACATAGTGAACCTAAAAAGGAGAAACCAAAGAAACTGCAAAATTTAGTAACAAATCAGGCGCTTAATATCGAGACATTTGTTCCGGATATAAACGAAGTTATAAACGCAGATATAAGCGCAAATGCAGTAGATGGTTGCCAATCCGTATTAAAAACTGGTCTTAAAAAAGGTCAGAAATGTGGCGCCAAAGTCTCGGTAAATTGCCCCGGGTTTTGTTTAAGACATAAACCCAAAATCGAAATTGAAAACAATTAATATATTTAAGGTAAACAATTTTAAAATAACAATAGTATTTAATTTAGAATCATGGATATTACAGAGACAAATGAAAAAGTTGGACAAGAATTAACGCCAGTTAAACGAACAACTAAAGAAGAACTCGTTAATAACATTCGAGAATGGATTAAGATAGACAATGATCTAATTAATTTAAAAAAAGATATCAAAAATAAGACAACACAGAAGAAGACAATAACCGATAATTTAGTTAAGGTTATGAAGACAAATTCAATTGATTGCTTTGACATAAATGGTGGCGCATTAGTATACAGTCAAAGAAAGACTAAGAAACCCATTTCTGGTAAGTATTTACTTCTTCAACTAGAGAAGTATTACAAGGATCAACCAGATGTAGCGAAGGACTTAACCCAACATCTTTTGGATAATAGAGAAGAAAATATAAAGGAAGATATTAAACGCAAAGTTAAAAAGTAAATAATTGGTGTAAATAATTTAAATAATAAATATGTATAACTTTATTGAGGAAATGGACGAAAATGAAAATACTAGTAATAATGTAATTGATAGCAATAAAACCCGTTATACATATTTGATAGATCGACAAGCAGATAACAATTTAGGAAACCATGATATTTTAACGCATAATAGCAACATATATGGTCAGGGATTATTAACCGTATTGTGTTATCATGTGACTCGAAATAGTAAATATCCTTTTCTTCAGTTTATGTTAGAGAAGGTTCCATTCTGTAATGATATAATTAAGGAGAAACTAGTACTGCCTTTATTAACAGTATCTCGGGAAACAGATCAAGATTTTTCAATAGCGATGATTGAAAAGATCAAGAATTCATTAAGCGCGATTGGTTGCAATCCGTCTGAATTGACGATGGATGCATACAAGGGATTGATTAGTGATAAAAATGAGCGTATTTACGCATTAGTTGACATTAGTATTGTTGATATATTTCGCATTTCCTTAACCAGGAATAATCCAATATGGTTTTCATTGCCAACTGAAATAATGAATATCAGGAGTATATGTAACATACCAATTGATGATGACGTTACTGAATTGTTTTTAAATATGCCTGAATTAAGCGTGTTACATATACCGAATAAAATGGATGTATATCCAATTCCAGACGCAGTTTATAGTGGAAGTTATTTCAGAAATGTAGAATTTCAATCAGTTTTTGGTGTTTCCAAAGAGAAGGTTTACACATCTTGTGACCAATATTACTATTATTTTAGATTGTTTGAAGACGCTGTAAAAGAAGGCGGATGGGTAAGGAGTGGAGGTCATAAACTGATCGATTTAAATGACGTAAGTATAACACACAACCAGGCAGGAACAAAATTGATCGATAATGAATATGGACGATATATTAGAGGTGGAATAAACCGTTACGCATTGTTTCCTGAGAATTATATTATGTACATAGAATCAAATAAGACATTATCGTTAACAGATGAAGACATTAACATAAAATTTGAGGGAAATAAGTGTATTATAATACAATATGAAGATGCAGATATTGACACTATTTTGCCGGATATTCTGACCAAAGAATATGAATTGGCGTATCCAATTTCGTATCATATATTGCAAAAGAGTATATTAGGAGATAAATACGAAATAGATAAACAAGATAAATATATGATCCTATAGAAAAATTGTAAAAATGTAAGATAATATTATAATTATTTATTCTTAAATAATTATATAATGAGTTCATTAGTAACTGGAATAGGTATATCAGTATTATTATTATTTGTATTGCCAACAATATTAAATTTTTATAGCATCACAATTGACAAATATGGTCCTTATCTCGCCTTTATGATTTTTATAATAATTTCTTCATTTATACTACCCCATAATTTTAATAGTGTATTGACGTCAGAAAAGCAGTAAAATCAAAATTGATTACACAGGCAGATTCGCAACATTTGATGCATGAACAACAAGACTTGAATTACTTGATGTCATTGTATTACTGTTATTAATATCATTAATAATGGTTGTTAGTGTCGTCGTATCTATTTTATCCTTTAAATTGTCAATAATTTCACTAGTAATTGGTTCACGTCCTTGAACTGTTTGAAACTCGGATATGAAATTAATAACAATTTGCTTCATTTTAGTATCACGTTGCGCCTTTATGTTCTTCTTCTTTGTTAGATTCTCTTGACTCGACCACTGATTTCTAAATGACTCGGTTGACATAAGTTTATCGCATATTTCTGGTTTAATAATGTCTTCATATTCAAGACTATCCTTGAATTTGTTCTTGAATTCATTAATAATTTCATCTGGTATATTTGGACTAGTTTCCATCATTCGATCAAATTCCTCCTTGCACATTTTGAGCATTTGATTTACATGAATTCTTTCATCTGGATGTCTAGCCAACTCAATTTTGATATTTCTGTAAAATTTATCCCAGGCAATACCGGAAACGCGATGTGCTTCGTTTAATTGTGTAATTTTTAAGAATTGCTGGATTGTTGTTATAATTCCCGCTAAAATATTGAATCCACCTACAATCATGACGTAATAACCTTGGTACGCTAAAGGAACACGGTCTTGGGCGAAATTTGCCGTTCCTGTTAGTGTTGATATTACAATAACTGGTATAGTGTAATTATAATTTAATTTACTATATAACGCATGTGCCCTGGAGTGTAACCATCGGAAACACATTGCCTTATCTGCCCACTCTATAAGAATATCTTCATGATCAATTGTCCAATCTACTTCTGGTATAGCAGTGCTAGTATCAACTGTAGTATCAGATTTTGCATTTGAATTGCCATTTGTTATCAAATTGTTAGAATTTGTATTACTACTCATATTAAATTATACTAATAATATATTATTTTTGAAAATATTATTATATGTAATAATAATAATATGGATACCAAATTACTAAAAATAAAAACAATTTTCAATAAGATAAAGGATACACGAGTACATGTAGTAAACGTGTTCAGTGTGCTTGAAGTAAAATTGACTAAACTAAAAAACATGACAAATGATTTTATTAAAAGTAATCATGATGTTTTGTTTGTTTTTGGACTCGATTCGTTTAAATTTCAAAGTAAGTTAATTGACTTTGAATACGCTGATATGCAGAAATACTTTTACGCACTAAATAATCGAATGTATTGTGAGTATTACAAATTGTTCAAGATTGTTTCTGAATATGTTGATAAAACAATAGGAACTAACAAGACATTTGAAATGATCAAAACTAACAGTGTATTCCCTATTTATAAGGATTTAGAACCCTATAAACAATATAATTTTGAAACTATTGAAGAAGTACATAAGACAATTATATTACTGTTAGGTGGTATACAAGAACACATTGTGTTTAAAGAGACGGAATTGGAAAATTATAAAATAAAGCAGGATTCTGGATTAAATATTAATAACTTTGTAAACACCTTTTTATTTAATGTGACAATGATAAAACAGAATCTTGCATTATTTATTTCTTACTTGGACTTTTTTCATAATATTCATATCAAGCATTTTAAACGGTTTGCCAAGAAAATGAAGTCCATGGACGATTACTTGAATGAAGATATCACATTTGATGATAGTCCGCGACGTAAAAACTCGCGTGATTTTGACGACACTTTATCTCAAATTAGTAGTATTAGCAGTGATAGTTCAAAAGGTGGCGGCGCAGGAGGAGGAAGTGAAGTAGTTGATCCATCAAGTAAACCTAAAGTGGTTCCTAGAAAGAGTGAACCTAAGAGCAGTTTATTAAAGAAAGGTGTTGATACTGTAATGAATACATTTAGAGTGTTTGGAACCAAACCGATAAATAATACTAATAACAATAATATTAGCAGCAACAATAGTGTTAGTTCGAATGATAGTAACCATAGTAACCATAGTAATAATGAAAACTTAAATTTGCATATTGAGGAAAAGACATCAAATGTACTAGATACAATAGCACCTTTGTCTGAATTTAACGCTACTAACTTAACTAGAGAAAGAACAGATTCAATTAAAGAACAACTTAATAATGATCCAAAATACATGGATAAAATGTTCTTCCAACTAACAAAAACATTGGATGAATCAGATGAAGAAAAGGAAGAAAAAGAAAAGGAAGAAAAAGAAAAGGAAGAAGTCATTAACCCAATTGAGGATTTTGGTGTTGCAATTGTTGCTAATCTTGATCCTATTGACGAAACAATACGAGAAAAAAAAGAAACTATAGGCGACGTCATGCAAAACGGATCAGAAGACATAGACGACGTCATAGAAGACGCCATAAATAAAAATGAAGTTGAAGAAGCAATAGATCCTTATTTGAAGAAGAAGCGCGGCAAAAAGAAGAAGTAATAGGTCGCGCTCTTTAAGTTGTTTTTTTAAATATATAAAAAATTGAACTAAAGACAACCCAGTTATAATATATAATAATCAATATAAAGACAATGGAACGACGAATCAACAAGAAAATAGAAGCGTATATTACTGAATTGAAGGACCGTGTTAGGTCCAAGGCAGACCAACTCGGATTAAATACCGACCCCAATTTAAGTCAATTGGTCCAATATGTTTACGATTACGATCGTCTCGTGCTAAGTAAGGAAGACTTTTTGAAGAGAAAACGTGTCAAGAATGTCGTACATTTATCCGACCGATGCTGCGCAAAACGCGCTAGCGGTGAACAGTGCACTCGACGCAAAAAGACTGATTGTGAATATTGCGGCACCCATATGAAGGGCACACCTCATGGTATTTGTGATAATGATGATGACGATAAACCCGTTGGACAAAAAGTCGAAGTATGGGCGCAGGAAATTCAAGGTATCATTTATTATATTGACAAGGCATTCAATGTCTACCAAGTAGAAGACATTATTGTTAACAAACTGAATCCTAAGGTAATCGCCAAGTACGTGAAGAATGGCGAACAATATTCGATCCCTGAGTTTAATATTTAATATAATTTATTAGCGTATATGGTATAAAAATAAAATTGAAAATCGTTTTTTCTATTTTATTTTATTTATAATATAATACTTTTAACACAGTCGTAAACTTATAACAGTCGTAAACTTATAACAGTCGTAAACTTATAAAATGGCAACAACTCAAACCCCTTTCAGACACACGAATAGCAATAATAGTCAATTAGATGACATGTTAGTTGAACAATCATTGTCTTCTGACTGTTCAAACAACTCAAATAACTCAAATGTTCGCAGTATTTTGAAACGCCCATTAACCGATTTAGATAAATTCAGACATCAACACCAACTCAAACAAATGGCAAGAATGTTTACAATTATTACATTTATTGTTGTTTACACACCTATCATCGCTTTCAATCTATATTTTGCATTCACTGACAACACTTCTTGCGTTTCAAGAGTAAATCCAATTATTGGTTTGACATTATATGATTATTTAACCATCCAGGCGTATGGCATGACACTCACCCTTGCGCTAATTGTTTTGGATGATTTTTACGATCCCAAAATATTTCCAAGGTTTAAAACCTTTTACAATAATTATATCTTATGCTACCGCGTATTCTCTCTAATCTGGGTCTCAATTGGCGTTATTATATTTGTATTCGTCACATACAAGAGGTTGTGTAGTACCGGTATATATTATTATGTAGGAGCAGTAACCAGCATTTTAACCTTCACTATAATAGTGGGAATCATCTGTCAATACAAAAATAACAATACCAATAACGAGTCTAAACTTAATGAAAATTCAACTTAACTTAACTCTCCACATAGACTTCAGGATCAAACGTCACACGTTTACCCGGAAATAACATTTTGTCTATAGTTGTTCTAACGCAAAAGACACGATGAACTACAATTCCTAATAATAAAAAACCTATCGTTGTTTGCCAATAATACCATCCTGTTACCCACGCTATAATTAATGCAATACCAATTGCGATCAATGTATCCCATACTGATATGCCGTATATTTTAAATGCATGTATTCCTTCCCCAGGAACACCAAATAAATTCTTATATTTACACAAATCTATCATATATTTATGTAAATATTTTACTCTTTTGATCTAAACATACTAACAAATAAAATAAAAATAAAAATAAAAATAAAAAGGGACTTTCGCCCCTTATTCATTTTTTATTTAATTAAATTTTATACTAAAATATACAGGATTATACATTATACATTATACATTATACATTATACATTATACATTATACATTATACATTATACATTATACATTATATAGGTTATACAGGTTATACATTTATATAAATTTTTATTTAACACTCGTAAGCGTCCATACCTGGTAAGTTAACGCAATCACGGCATAAGTTATCATCCGGGTTGCGCCAACCATATGCGATTAGTTCTCCTTTAAATCCGCATTCACTACATGTTTCTAGATCTGATTCAATTGAGACTTTCCAACCTCTAGGCGCTACATCACCGTTATTGTAACCGTGTACATCAAGCATTTCATACTGATAGTAAGTATTACCATCACTATCTTTTTTAACGATTCTACCTCTTGGTGTCATTTCACCACTGTCGTCGTATACGAGATCCTCCTCTCGCTCTCTGCCATCATTGTCGTCATCTTCGTACATACGCTGTCTGATGTATTCCTCATAGTTTCCATTTTCATCTCTATATACACCACCTTGTTCTTCCGCCATTTGTAATATGTTTTCAAATGAGGTTACAAATCTTTCTGCCTCGGATTCAGTGGTAGAGTGTGAATCGCATCGTTCTCTCTTTGTATTTTCTTCGAGTTGCATAGACATTGTGTCATTGTCATACTGCAACCTGGCAACATCTTGCACCATCTCTTCCATCTTGACCTTCATTTTTAACATCTCTGCTTCCATTTCCGCAAATTTGGTCTCCAAAAGAGAGTTGTTGTGCGCCAATTGATGAATATTGAGATGCGTCTGAGCGTACGGCACAGGTGTCTTGTTCTTGAGAATGATCCAGTATTCTTTAGAACTACCTTGTTTTTCTGGGTCCGGATGCGCGCGCTGATTCGGATAGAACTTGTATGAACCGGTGTTATCAATTGCATCTGTAACGAATGTAGCCCATGTGGTCCTGGGTCTCACGTAAATGAACGCCTGCCAGAAATTGGGATCTTCAACAGGTTCTTTAGTTGCGTCCTTTGGTTGCTTCATAATTGTGACGAAGTCAATTCGATCCACGTTGCCCATGAAGAATTGCCAGAAGATATTGATGATTATTTCGGCGCTGTATTTCTTGTGGATAGTGGGAATATAGAGACTGTAATCGTTTGATTGACTAGAAGACGAAGACGACATAGTATTCTTTTAATCTTAGTTTAAGTATTGGGTTAAGTTGATATAATATAACTGAACGTTAGGGGTTTTTAATTTAATACAATGATTTTATATACTTTTTAGCAATTCAATTTTTTTTGGACTATAAAAATAACCTCACATAAACTTGAAAATATGAAAAATAATGGCAAAAATATGAAAAAATATGAAAAAATATGAAAAAATATGAATATTTTTATATACTTATAATTTATATAATGTCTGATAGTTTTTTGTCAAATTTTTCAAAATTACCTACAACAACGCAACCTGTTTCATCCACAGCACAATATAGCAACACTTTACCTTCCTCCCAATGTCCTGGTGGGTTTCCAGTAGATAATTATGCCGGGTATGGTGATAATTCCGTAGATGTTTTGTATAGTATTTGGAATTCATATCAATCCACTATTACTCCTCAGTTTACACAAAATCAATCTAATAGTTCTGCACCAATTGAACCTACAGCAATGGTAGGTCCCAAAAATATTTTTATTATAAGACATGGAGAAAAAACATCATCATTTAGGACCCCGGGAAGTACAACTATTGAATACCACTTGAATCAAAATGGCATCTATCGCGCTTGTCAAATACCAACTTTAATAAATCAATTTGCGGTAAATGGATACCCGATAACTTATTTAGTAGCAGCAAACCCGTGTCCTTGGAATTCAGTAGATGGTTCTATGCGACAAGAACAAACAGTTGCCATGGCGTCATTTTTATTAAATATTCCAATGTTTTTCTTTGGAAACGCAAATGATAATCAAGAAGTAGCTGATGCACTGTTTAGTAATGACCCGGCAAATCCATTTAACGGTTTAAATGTATTAATTTGTTGGGAACACACGGCAATCCAAGACCTTTGTTTAACAATTATAAATACATGTAATAGCATTGGTAGATCTACAATGAATGCTGATCAGTTTTTTGCTACTGTATCTAGTCAGACTGCGGTTGATGGCACATATTTAGCGCCTGACGGAAAACCGCCATTTTCTACAGGACCGCCTAAGAACACAGCGTCTGTTAATTACCCTTATTGGAATACTCATAATTACGATAATATGTATTTATTTTTTGCCAATCCAGGTAATACCAGTTTTAATTTTCAATTAACAAATCAACAATATTTTAATTGTTTAACTTGTTATCCTAGTTGTGAATTACAAATTGGATTGTATCAACCAATAAATAATTGTACTCATTCAACATATTATTATGATGATAAACATGAAATAGAACCTAATTGTGTACCTCCAACGGACTGGATTTATCCGTCGTCTTAAATTAAATTAAATTAAATTAAATTAAATTAAATTATAATTATAATTATTATATAATTACAATTTATATAATGTCTGATAGTTTTTTGTCAAATTTTTCAAAATTGCCAGCAACAACGCAACCGGTTTCATCCACGGCACAATTTAGCAACACTTTACCAGCGTCACAATGTTCTAATGGGAGTCCGATAGATAATTATTCCGGGTATGGTGTAAATTCCTATGAAGTTTTGTATAGTGTTTGGAACTCTTACCAATCCACTATTGGCGCTAAGTTTACACAGAGTCAATCTAATATTGGTGCACCAAAATTACCACCTACAATGGTAGGACCAAAAAATATATTCATTATAAGACATGGAGAAAAAATACCATCTACTCCTACCAATAGACAATACCACTTGAATCAAAATGGAATTTACCGCGCATGTCAAATACCAACTGTTGTCAATAAATTGGCAGAAATTGGATACCCTATATCTTACATGCTATCTACTAACCCGTGCCCTATGAATACAGCAGATCCATCAATGCGTAATCAACAAACAATTACTATGGCGTCATTTTTATTAAATATTCCAATGTTCGTGTATGGGTCTATAGATGATACTCAACCTCTTGCTTCAGCACTTTTTGACACAGACCCGACAAATCCATTTAACGGACTAAATGTATTAATTTGTTGGGAACACACAACAACCCAAGACCTTTGTTTAAAAATAATGGATACATGTAGTAATCTTGGTGTTGGTATAAATAGATCTTCAAAAGATGGTAATGCTTTCTTTGCGGATCCTCTTGTTTCTAAACAGACTTGTGTTGATGGAACATATTTAGCACCTGCTACTTCGACAGCTTACCCATTCAATATAAAAACTGAAGTATCAACTGATCCTCCTACTTATACATACAGTTCACATGACCCAATAACCGCAGTTTACCCATTTTGGAATACTAATAATTTCGATAATATGTTTTGTTTTTTCAGTAATACTAACAATACTGAATTTGACTTTTTATTTACAAATCAACAATATTTTAATTGTTTAACTTGTTACGCTAATTGTCAAGCAAAAATTGGTTTATTTCAACCAATGAGTACTTGTAGTAAAACAATATATTATACTCCTGGTTCAACACCATCATTAGAACAAGAGTGTTTGCCTCCAACGGATTGGACATATACAGGTCCATAGAAATATTTTTATTTTATTGTTTACCTTTATTTGGTTGACCATAAAGTCGTATCATCATCTCAATAATATTTTCTTGGAACACATTTGTATTGTCTCCTTGTATTAGTGACTGTATTTTATCTGATTTTTTTGAAAGTAATAACGAATCTTCCTCGTCTGAACTTATATAGTTGCTTGTGCGTTCTAATGGCACTTTTGCAAGAGGATCATCTCTTGGATTTTTTAATGAGAGCAACGATTCTTCTTCATCGTCGCTGTATTCTAAGTCATCAAATGTTTCTCCAACCGGAATACCATCATCAACTTCGATTTCGTCACCTTCTAATTCATAGTCGGCGTAATTTGATCCATTTGTCTTGTACGCTTGTGTACATATTTTACACTCTGGTCCCCAGTAGCACACATACTCTGGAAAATGATGACGAATGTTGTTTGTTATTTTACAGTCTGGACTACAAAATTCATTACCAATTGTGTCTATTTCTTTACCGCATGTATGGCATTTGTGTGCGTAACCGATTGCGTCGGCAGTTTTCAACTTGTGTATATCACACAACCAATAGATGCCATCTATTTCCGCCTTCGTATAGGTCGTCTTGTGGACCTCATTAAAATATTGAACATGTTTATCTTCTGACGTCATTTTATTATATTTATACTATTATTAGCGGTTATGTTTATTTCTTTATATCATTTTTTAATATATATTAGGATTTCAATTTTTTAATGCAAGGGAAAAAACAAGGAACCAATTGGTCCCCCTGTTTTTTTTGGTTTTTATTTATTTTTGTTTTTTATTTTTTTTGATAATGATAATGATAATGATAATGTTTTTATGATATGATAATGTTTTTATGATATGATAATAATAATAATAATAAGATGATACAAGCAAATATACAATATATACGGATCCAGACCACAGTTTGCTAATTTTTATTCAATTTTTATGTTTTGACTATGGTCTGGATTATATGAGTGGGGTTGACTTACCTTACTGGTGTTTTGATTTACCAGTCGTTGTCCTCGTAACTTGCTCTGGCGTAGCAAGGAGCGCTGGAAAGAGGAGGGAACTCGAACGGTCTTGGAGATGATGGTTCGTCGTCATCGCTTGGGATTACTGACTCGTACATCTCTTCTTCGTACTCCTCGTCACTGTCTTCCGCCCAACCAACATAATTGGTCTTGGGTTTTGATACCTCAACCGCCTTAGCGATGACCTTGGGTTTGGGAATAGGCAAAGCAGAAGCGTTTTGCGCCATGACTGACCAGTTGTTGGCGGCAGGAGCAGAAGTCTTTGAAGTAGACTTCATACCAAGTGATGGGAACTCCGATTCACGCTTGGCAACTAGAGCAGCGGCGTCTTGTTCGATCTTGAGACGCATCTCTTCCTCCTCGCGTTCCTTTCTCTCTTCCTCTTCGGTCTCGTCAAGGAATGCGCCGAACTTGCCGGTTGCCTTCTTCTCCACGACTGGAGGTAAGCGAGCAAGTCTCTCCTGCTCCATCTGGCGCTCCTGTTGACGTTGTTGTCTCTCTTGATCGCGTCTGAATTCCTCATCTCTTGCGTTTCTCTCCTTCAAAACGGGGCAATACTTGACGGTATGTCCGTTATTGAAGCAGTATCTGCACTCGAGCGCCTTGAGAGTAGGGCAAACGACCTCTGAATTAGGATCGGGAGTCTTTCTGGGAAAGTGAGCGGTATCGGTCTTTCCAGCGTCAGCGCAAACCTTGCAGAAAGGTTTTCTACTATTGACGTTGTTATTGTTATTGTTATTGATCTTCTTGTTGTTAAATTGTCTTGACATCTTATTGAATTGAATTAGCGTTTGGTTTAATAGTTTTGAACTAGTGATTGGATTTAATTTATACTACTTTCTTACTTGGTAAAAAGCAATTCAATTTTTTTTTGAAATATATAAAAATATGTTTCACTACGAAATTGTTTACCTTTTAAAAATAATTCTTATCTTTTTACACATTTTACACTTGAATATCGCCAAATTGTTCTAAAAATGTATCTAAAGACAATGGGTGCCACAACATAAAACTATCTCTATTATAACTTAATGTGCTAGTACATTCAGTATAAATTTTAAAAAAAATGTTATTTTTATTATTTAAGTTAGTGTAGAATAAATATGCTTCCCTCATTTGATTGTAACTCATTATTTCATCATATTTCTCTTCAAATAATATATTACTAATATCATCATCATTAAAATTATATATTTGTATTCCAAAAATACTACCGTTACTATAAATTCCCATTTATTATATTATATAATTAGTTCCTTTAAGTTATTTTTTTAAGTTAAATACTTGGAATTTGAACTTAACTTTTTAAAACAATTGGATCGTTTGACTCCACCTTTTCAAAGGTGGACAGTTTCGTAGTGAAAAGCAAAATATTAATTGTGTAAAAAAAATTGAAATGCTTTAAAATAAGTAAGAAGGTAGTATAAATAATAACTCGCCTTAGTAAAACTAATTTAAAAGTAATAAAATGTCAAC